>Ga0265327_10000675_pt1 | contig 54871 bp, 22 predicted proteins | sample 41621metaG_FD_202089 | JGI IMG/M metagenome (GOLD analysis project Ga0265327, IMG submission 202089) | Rhizosphere microbial communities from Carex aquatilis grown in University of Washington, Seatle, WA, United States - 4-16-21 metaG | ecosystem: Host-associated > Plants > Roots > Rhizosphere... | reverse complement strand
TGTCGAATTCAGAGATTTTAATTCCGACTTTTATATGGGACCTCCAATTTCGTTTGAAGTGATACTATTTAAAAACGGAATGATTAAAATGCAATACTTAATGCCCGATCCTAATATTGGACCAAATACAGTTACAGATTATGGAGCAATCGGTATCGAAAATAAAGACGGTTCCGATGGTATTATGGTTTCGTATAATACATTCTACGTCAATTCGAATATGTCGATATGTTTTTATCCGGTTCGACCTTACACTATTCCGGCAAGTCAATCGAAAGATTTTGTTATGACATTGTCTGCTTTAAATCTGGTAGCCAATTCGTATGCGGACAGTCTCGATTTTGTCAGCAATGATCCTTATAATTTAGATAAAAAATTACCAGTTAAATTGGTTGTATCCGGCAAACCTTCGCTGGCAAAATCCGACTCTGTTTCTTTTGGTACTGTATTGATTGATCCCAAGGTTACAACTCTTGTTCAGCAATTCCAAGTAAGCGATCCGGGTTCTGCTAATTATACTATCAATACTCTTTCGCAAAAATATCCGAATGATTTGAAAATTGAGACTTATATTAATATAAACGGCTCTTATTATTGGACAAATATTGCAAACGCCGGTGTATTTCCGGCATCAGTTATTGCACATCAGGCAATGCAATTCAGAGTAACACTTACACCAACATCGGCAAAACTTTTGTATGATACTTTGGTGATAAATACGTCAATAAAAAAAGTAAGCGGAGCAGATTCGTTATTTAAAATTCCGATTACAGCTCTTATTTATAATTCACCAATAATACAAACCAATGCCGACACTATTAAATTATACGCACAAACCGCTCAATTTAGTGTTACAAAGAAAGTAGCAGTCAACAATGCAGTAGCTGTTAACGGTGGATACAATCTTAATTATAATGTTGTAATGAATTATGTACGCGACACAACAGCAACAACATCAAGTGTTACAAATCCGGTAAGAGTTACAAACTCAATTAAACCACAACTGGAAAAAGCAAAACTTCCGGTTACATTCAAAACTGCCGGTTTAAAAAATGGCACGAAAAACTTTACTCAGGTATTAGCTTACGATACAGCAACTGTGCTTGCTCAAGCTTTAGGATATGGTGGAGCGCAGGCATTCTATTCTGCAACAAGTTTTGTAGCTCCGGCAACCGGTTTTAATTTAACACATGTCATTACGTGGTTTGCACCGGGCTCGGCATTAACAGCAAAGACTACTGTTTATATTGTTGGCGGAAGTCAAGATATTAATAGTTGTAAAGTTTTGGCACAACAAGATTTTACATATAATGGCAAAGCTCCCGATTTAAGAGGTAAGTTAGATACTTTCCAATTAACCAACAATATTACGTTCTATCCGAATGAATTTTTCTTTGTTGTATTTCAGTATGACATTGCCTGCGAACATCCGCAAGGCGTAACACTTGTACCAACGCCGGTAGTTAACAGATATTTATATAGCTCTCCCGGATCAGCATTTTACGATTTGTCAACAGTTACAACATTAAATATGTATGGTTGGATAGTTCGTGCAGCCGAAGCAAGTGCGTCATATACTCCATGGGTAGTTTTAGATGCAAACACAAGCGGTGGTTCAGTCGCGCCGACAAAGACCGATTCGCTCAATGTTAAATTCGATGCACGAAGCGCAACTGGTGGAGATTATTACGCTAATGTAACTTTAAACTCCAACGACGTAAAAACGCCAACTAAAAATGTTGTTCTTTATATGCGTAAAAATAATGCACCGGTTTTCGACGCACCAAGCAATTTATATAAAGTAAGAGAAATAGATACATTAAATATTGCATTAAACGTTGCCGATTATGAAGGAGATAGTTTTACTGTTGCTTTAGGCACTGCTGATCCTTTGTGTGCATTAACCACGTCAGACCTTACTGGAACAACAAACGGTGGTTTTACATCGAAAGTCAAAATGGTTAAATTTAGATACACGCCAGACTATAACAGTCAAGGAAATAAAATATTTAACCTTGTAGCCACCGATTCTTATGGTAATGTCAATAAAATAAGTTTAAACGTTCAGGTAGCAAACTTAAACAGACCGCCGCTTGCTGTCAAAACTGATACAATTTTCATTCAAAATAACGGCAAGTATATTACTGTAAATCCGTCGAACTTCTTTACCGATCCTGACCACGATCCATTAAACATGAGCGCAGTTATTGGTCAAACAAGCATTATTGGGTTGTACAGTGCAGGTAGTCAGTATTTGATTGCTCCGTTGGCGATGGGAAAAACTTCTATAACTTTTGTAGCTGCCGATTCGAGTGGTGGTACCGCAACTAACGTAGTTTGGGTTAGAGTAACAAAAGATTTGACAGCAGTTGACGAATTAAATCCGAAAGAAGATTTGCGTGCATATCCAAACCCAACAACCGGACAATTGAATATCAACATTCCGGAATCAATGACCGGCAACGTTACAATTGATGTTTACAGCACTTTGGGGTTACTTATAAAATCGAAGAACATAAAACTTAGTGGCGCATCAAACATAGCGATGGATTTAACCGGTATTCGTTCTGGTTTATACTTTGTAAAAATAAGAAATTCAAAAACTGAAAAAACATTAAAAATTAACAAGCAATAATTTCACAACAAACTTTGTCAGGTTTTTAAAACCTGACAAAGTTTAAATACTAAAATAAAAAATTTATATTTATTATTCATTTAAAAAAAACAATATGAAAAAATTTACGATGCTTTTAGTAATGCTAATATTTGTTCAATTAGCAATTTCGGCAACAATAACTTTAAACGTTACCGTATTTAAAGACAAATCGGGTGGTGCTTTGTTAAGTGGCATCCCTGTAACTGTTTCATGTTCGGCAGCGGGTTATACAACGAATACAATATCTACAAATGCCTCTGGTTTAGCCTCATTTACCGACATTATTAAACCAACAACCGGCTCATATACATATACAATTGCAATAACCGGTGTAACGGGATATACCAATTATTCAACTACAAAATCAATTTCATCTACTGCAACAAGTCCACAGGCATCATCTGCAATTTTTTTATCAAATTATAATCTTAACTTTACAGTAAATGACGGCATCAATCCCATACCCGGTGCCACAGTTACTATTTCGGGAACTGCGCATGATGTATCAACAGGTACTTATACTTTCGTGAAATCTTACACAACTTCAGCAACCTCTTATACTGTTTCTGCGCCGGGTTTTGCCGATTCAACAGCAACAGCCACGATTGTTTATAGTGCATCCAATCAAAATTTCAATATACCTGCAATCGTTATGAAACCTGCGTACAACATCAATTTTAATGTTACCGATAATGCATCTAATCCTATTTCGGGTGCATCAATTGTATTGACAGGTTATGGCTCTACAACTTTAAGTACGGCAGCAACCGGTTTAATTACTTTTCCTAAAAAGAAAAATGGCAACTATTCTTATATCATTACCAAGACCGGCTATGTCGATGCTGTTGGACAATTAATTGTAAACGGTAGCGACTATAATTTTGCTCAACCTATACAAATGGCAACCGGCGCTAATTTTACGTTTACCGTTAAAAGAGGAAAAACAAATCTAAGCAACGACTCTATTACAATAAATGGCATAACAAAAATTACAAATTCAAGTGGAGTTGTAACTTTTGGTTTACCGTTGGGCGCAAATAATTTTACGAACCAAAAATATGCATATATCAACAAGATAGGTACAATAAATGTCGATGGCGTTAATCTGACAACTGATACAATTACATTGCGTCCAACCCCGATTTATTCTGTTTTAATTAACACGCGCGATGCAAATAATTCAATTATTTCAGGCGCCACAGTAGTATTCAATAACAAAGTTTACACAACGAATGCTTCTGGTAATGTTTTGATAACTCCTGTTTCGCCAATTGATAATCCAAACGTTACAAAACAATATTATTACATAAAAATAACAAAAACCGGTTATGGCGATTATGTTGACAGTGTCAATTGTGGATTAGCCGGCGCAGGTGGTGGAACTAATAATTATTTACCAAGCACTACCAACCGGTTTACGATTAACAGCAATTATTTCTATTTATCGTATCCGCGAATTGATGTCAATTATTCAGCAGGTCAGCTTGGCGCTAATTCTTTTGCAACATTAATATTATGGAATTCAAAAGGTGTTGCAGTTGACCACTCCGACGATATATTCTATCAGGGAGGTGGAAGTATTATTGGCGACGTACCCGGTACAACCACAGGAGTAACCCCTGATACATATAGCTATTTTATGGTTTACTTAGATAATGGTGTCAATGGCTATGGTCCTGCACGCGGTAAAGTTACTGTTGGTCCGCACACAAATGCAAAAATAAGTGTTGTTTTTGATGCCGGATACCTTATGGTAATTAACGTTTTGGATAATCAAGGAAATCCTGTTCAAGGTGCACAAGTTTTTGCTGCCGACACAACTGTTACTTCCGATGCAAATGGCGCTGCCAATTTTAGTACCAGATACAATGGCATTTATCCGTATAATGTTGTTTTAAAAGATGGAAATGGTATTGTAATCGGTAGAGCAAAAGGTTCAGTTACTATTGCTGGCACTGCTAATACTACAGAATTGGCAGTTATTCAAACCGTTTATAATGTAACTTTTAAAGTGGACGATAATTTTGGAAATCCTTACGCCGGCGCGACAGTTACTGTTGACAACGCTTCTGTAACTACCGATGCAACCGGCAATGCAATTATTCCTTGTATGAATGGAACGGCAAATTACACCGTTATGCCGGCAACGAATGATTATTTAACAGCAACCGGAAATCTTACTGTCAATAATGCAGCAACTACAACAACAATTTATTTATCGAAAACTGCTTCCATGTCGTTTACTGTTACCGATGCAAATACAAATCCGATTCAGGGAGCATATATAACAGTTGGCAATCAAACAATGGTTAGCGATGTAAACGGTATGGTTAGTTTTACTAAAACTTTAAAAAGTGGTTACACACAATACAATTGTCTGATTTCAGCCGAAGGTTACGCCGATTCTACATTTGTTGAATATCTGAATACTGACATGACACTGACCATTGCTTTAAAAAACGCTTATGATGTTGTTCTTACGGTAAATAATCCGATGAATATCCCGATGGAAAATGTTACACTTATGGTTGGCAATTCAACTGTTTTAACAAATCCATTAGGTCAATATACCTTCAGAAAATTAATAAACGGTAATTATAACTACGTCGCTTCGATGTTAAACTTTGCCGATGCTTTCGGCACAATTACTGTCAATGGTGCGGGCGTCAATCAAACCATTACATTAGGCACTGGTTATAACGTAACATTTACTGTTATCAACGGTTCAACTGGAACAAAAGGATTGTCAAATGACATGATTACGATTAATGGCGAATCGAAAATGACCGATGCAAATGGAATGGTTACTTTTGGCGTTTTACCCAATACAAGTCTTTCATTTACACACAGTCGTGCTGGTTTTGTTGATGTTCCTGTTACAATCAGTAATATTAATGCAAATACAAGCTATACAATTTATTGCACACCGGTTTATTCTGTTCAATTCAGTGTGCTTGATTTGAACTCTTACAATCCGGTTCAAGGTGCAAGCATCGCATTCAATGGAACTACATTATTAACTGATATGAATGGAAATGCAACTTTCACGGGCATTGCACCAAGCGCTACCGATTATAGTTATACAGTTACCGGACCAACTACATACAATGTAGTAACCGGAGCAGTAACATTAGCATCGACCAGCACAGATGCAAATTTGGCTACTAACAATGTGGTGGCAGTTAGCGCCATGTTGACGTCGCCGTCGATTTATGTTGCTTTGACATCATCAGGTGGATTTATGCCTTATTATAGCGATGCCACAATTTCAATTGATGGAGTTAATTATGCGTATGATACAGGTTTTGGAGGTAATACAATAAATTGTTCATTAGGAACTCATCAATGGATTATTACGCCTGCTGATATTACAATGGCTATCGTTAAAGGTACAGTTGTAGTTAGCGATTTTACTCCTGTTTATTTACCGATTAACATGGTTGCCGGTAGAAAAATAGATTTATATACAATTGACGCATCAAGTAATGCATTGCAAGGCACACAAGTTACTTTTGATGGAGAAACTAAAACTACCGACGTTACCGGCGAGGCATCATATACAAGAAAACCAGCCGGTGCATATACTTATACTGCATCTTTAGCCGGTTACATTACGCAAAGCAATGTTGCGCTTACAGTTGCAAACGTTGATGTTGTACAAACAATAACCATGCTTAAAGTGCCAGTTAAAGTTACATTTACCGTTACCGAAAACGGAACGCCATTGGCAAATACAACTGTTACAATCGGAACAACAATTATTACTACTGACGCAACAGGTAAAGCCGTATTTACCGAAACTATTGGTTCATACAATTATTCAGTTACTAAAACATCATATAATACAGTAACTGGTTCGGTTAATGTTGTTGATGTTGACCAAAATATAAGTATTGCATTGGTAAGAACACCGTACAAAGTTAATTTTGTTGTATCAGAACTTGGCGTACCGCTTGCAAACGCAGCCATTACAATCGGAACAACAACTTTGAATACCGATGCTTCGGGTAAAGCTTCTTTTACCGAAACTTTTGGTACATACAATTATTCAATTTCAAAAACAGCTTATACTACCGTTACTGGTAGTTTGACTGTTGCTACTTCAGACGTAAATCAGACAGTTTATCTTGTTAAAACAACTTATTCAGCAACTTTCACAGTTACATCAAATGGTTTTCCTGTAGCATCAGCGTTACTAACCATTAATGGAAATACCACTAATACCAGTGCAACGGGTGTGGCTACAATTACCGGTTTATTACCTGCTACTTATCCATATACGCTTACAGCCGCCGGCTTAAACAATGTGTCTGGCTCAATAACAATTAGCACTGCAAATGTCAACCAATCAATAACTATGATTCAATCTGTGTATTCAGTTACATTTAATGTAACAGTCGCAGGTGTTGCCGTTCCGGGTGCAACAATTCTTTTCGACGGTGCTTCAATGTCAACCAATTCGCAAGGTTTGGTTGTGTTTGCAAATAAACTTCCGGGCAATTATGTTTATACAGTTACTGGTGTCGGTTTAAATGATTACAATGGTTCTGTTGCGCTTGGGTTTGCAAATGCCGGCGTGAATGTTGCAATGACAGTTACGACTTATTCGGTTAATTTTACAGTTACCGACAGAAACGGTGTTTTAGCAAACGCAACAATTACTTTCAACGGAACTACAGCAACTTCAGATGCACAAGGTAAAGCTACTTTTGCAAATGTATTACCGGGAACATATACCTACAGCATTTCAAAAGCAGGTTATACAGTTGGTAGTGGCAGTATTACTATAACAACACAAAATGTTAACCAACCTGTTAATCTTATAAGCACTGGTGTTAGTTCTATTGATATTGTAAAGGCTAAACCTTACCCAAATCCAACATCAGGTGTAATATATATTAGTACGAAGAGCATTGCTGCCGGCACTAATATTGCTGTTACAAATGTATTAGGTCAAACAGTAAGAATGTTTAAAGTCGCAAATGGCGGTGATGAGCTGTCAATTAATATTGGCGATTTAAAACAAGGTATTTATTATATTATAATGAATAATGCCAGCGAAAAATATACTTGGCGAATTGTAAAACAATAGCCAAAGAAGAACTATAGAATTTTTGATTCGAAAGGCTGCTCCATTTGGGGCAGCCTTTTTTTTGTTAATATAAAACAAACATCAGTAAAATGTCAATCCATTCTTATATGTCCATCTTAATTTACCTTAAATTAATGTCTTATAAAAATTAACTGTTTTATAACATCTATCTCCAAATTTTTGCGTACATTAGCCTGAATAAAATCGTATTTTTTTCAATCATTATATCATTTCAAAAAAGAATTAAATACTAACCAATAAGGAGAAAGTTTTATGAAAATTCTAATACAAAAAACATTTATTCTATTATTTATTTTAATTGCTCATTTTGCGGCGCAATCGCAAAACTGGTATAAAACTTCAATAGCGGGCAACTGGAGTGTGCCATCAACTTGGTTGTATTCCAGCAACGGCGGAGTAACTTACGGATCGGCTACCACCGCGCCTACCATTGCCAATGCTGATTCAATCCTTATAATAAATCCAGTAACCTTGGATGCGAATATATCAATCAATAAACTCAGAATTTTTAGCACAGGTTCTTTAAATTTCAATGGTTATAACCTTACTATCACACACGTTGCAGGAAATGATTTATGGGTTTATGGACAAGGCGCTCTGTTGGTCAACAACGGAACATTAACAAACAATGGGCAAGTACAAATTGATAAGACAATTACTTTAACATCCGGTACAATTACCGGTACAGGAAATATGTTAATCAAAGGTACGCTAAACTGGAGTGGTGGTGATATTTACGAGTCTGGCATCATTACAGTTGCACCAACCGGTATGATGTCATTAAGCGGTTTGGGCGTAAAATATTATGATAACGGAACAATCAATAACAATGGTTTATTTATCATTACTACCGACGGTGCTTTCCAAATGGAAAGTAATGCTACATTCAACAATTTAGCAACCGGCGAATTTGAAATTATCAGCAATGCACCAATAAACAATTACGGTACAACAACATTCAATAACAGCGGCGTACTTATTAAAAATGTCGCCACCGGCACATCATCTTTTTACCCAACTTTCAATAACTCTGGCTCAATTATTATCAATACAGGAAGTATTAGTTTTGGCGGCACGGCTAATTCAACCGGCATTATCAAATCTCGATCAACCTCGGCATTTGCAGTTGCCGGTGGTACATTCAACTTAAATCTGAATAGTACAATTGCCGACAGTACAACCATTAATTTATCTGGAGGAACATTAGCAATAAAAGATGCCACCAATGGTTTGACTTTATTACCAAACACAACTTTAAATATGATAGGTGGATTGTTGAATGTTTCGACGAAAATTTACGAACAAGGCACCACAAATTGGTCGTCCAATGGAACTTCAGGTACCGGCGTCTTCGAAATTGAAACAAACGGCAAAATGAATCTTTCGTCCACAACCACAAAAAATTTAGATTATTCTATACTTAGCAACTTTGGTACAATAACTTTCATTGACGGTGGAACATTTTATATTGAAGACGGCGCAGTTTTTAACAATCAAGCAAGCGGACTTATTTTGCTAAATAGTAGTACCAATATAACACCTTATGTTGCCGCCACTTTTACTAATGCAGGAACGCTAAGAAAAATTGGTTCAACTACCGCTACTATTGGTCTTTCGTTAAACAATTCGGGTTTGCTTGACATGCAACAAGGTACTTTAAATCTTTCATCAGGTGGAACATATTCCGGTAGTTTTAATATTGCTAAAGGAGCGCAACTTCTTTTCAATGGAACAAACAATTTTAACGACGGCAGTTCTTTTAACGACGCCTGTTCAATCAATCTTGTTTCCGGAACATTTAATTTCAACCACGCAGCCGGTTTAACAATTTTGCCACATGACACCGTTAATTTCAGCAACGGAAAAATAACTGTTGCTAACCAATTAACAATACAATGTTTGTTCAACTGGTCTGCCGGTACATTGGCTGGTATTAATGGCGGTTCAAGCGTTTTGACCTTCGCTCCGACGTCTAATTTTGTTTACTTAACTTCCAGCACTAAAAATATAGATTACCTAACATTGAACAACAGTGGAACAGTCATCATGAATACCGCCGGAACATTGTATATCGAATACAATTCAGTTTTTAATAATCTGGCTGCGGGTACAATTTTAGCGCCGGGTAACATTTCAATTGCCAATTATTCCGTCGGAACTTTTAATAATGCTGGTAAATTTATAAAGAACGGAAATAATACAATAAGTTTTGCAATGCCATTTAACAATACCGGAACTATGCAAATAACAATTGGTACACTTTTATTAAACAATGGCGGAACATTTGCCGGCGCACTTAAAATATCGCCGGGTGCAATAACCAATTTTGAAGGTGGCACAAGTAACTTTAACGATGGTTTTTCACTTAAAGATTCTACAAGTTTAAATTTAATTGGTGGCACAAACAACTTTAATCAAACATCAACGGGTCTCATCTTGGCTGCACATGACACAGTAAATTTTGTCGGTGGAAATCTATATATTACAAACCATTTACAAATAAATGGAATATTCAACTGGACTGTCAGCACAATTAACGGAGTCAGCAGCACAGCAACTGCGCTTGATTTATATGGAACTTCAAACATTTATACCACCAATACAAAATATCTGTCTAATATCACCGTCAACAATTATGGAACTTTTAATATGACAGATAATTATACTTTTTATATTGAATACAACAGCAAATTTTACAATCAAAGTTCCGGAGTTTTGAATATTACAGCAAATCCTACTATTACCGAATATTCCACAGGATATTTCGAAAACAAAGGAATAATGAAGAAAAACAGTACCGGTACAGTAACTTTTTCCACAGCGTTTAACAACAGCGGCACATTTTACAATTATGCTGGTACTTTGCAAGTAAGTAACGGTGGAAGTGGAACCGGTAATTATAGAATACTTAATGGTTCTTCAATCAATTTTAATTATGGTACTTATACTTTTAACGACGGTGCAAATTTTAACGATACATGTTCTATAACATTTTCGGGTGGAACGATAAGTATTGGAACAATAAACAGTCCATTAAATATAAAACAAAATACAACGCTCAATCTTGGAACGACGCTAACATTGGCAGCCAACGCATCGATGAAACTCGACGGAACAATGAATTTTACAAACGGAACTATTTCTGGAACCGGTACAATCAATGCATCATCTTTAGCGACAATCAATCTAAGCACGACAAGTTATAAATATTTAGATGCAACAATCAAATGCGCAGGAACAACTAATTTCACAGGTACTGGTACATTTGAAATTGAGAACGGCGGTGTTTTCGAAAATTCGGCTGGCGGTACATTTAATCTTTTAAATGATGCGACAATAAATCAATATTACACAAACACATTTAACAATTACGGTCAAGTCATTAAAAAAAATACGACAGGCGTTTCAACTATTAATGTCGTTTTTAATAATTACGGAACAATCAGCGCAAATTCCGGAAGTATTTCATTATCCAGCGGTGGCACGTCTTCGGGTATTTTCAAAACGTCATCGATAGGAACAATTGCTTTAAGTGGTGGAACATATACAATTGGCAACGGTGCTACGATTGCCGATAGCACGGTAATGGCATTTAGCGGTGGAACTGTCAATGTCAATGCACCAACAAGTGGAGTTACATTTCCTGTCCATACAACACTTAGTATTTCAAATACTACAAATATTGTTGGCACTACAAATTTGTATTTTAACGGAATATTAAACTTTACAAGCGGAACTATAGCAGGAACAGGCTCAATCCTTGCATCATCAACATCAACAATCAATCTTAGTTCGACAAGTTATAAATATTTAGACGCAACAATCAAATGCGCCGGAACAACTAACTTTATAGGCTCAAATTTACAAATTGAAAATGGTGGCGTTTTCGAAAATTCAGCCGGTGGAACATTCAATCTATTGAGCGATGGATCAATCTCACAATATTATACCAATACATTTAACAATTACGGTCAAGTCATTAAAAAAAATACGACTGGCGTTTCAACTATAAATGTCGTATTTAATAATTACGGAACAATTACTGCTAATTCAGGGAGCATTAATTTAAATAATGGTGGCACTTCAACGGGCATTTTTAAAACGTCGGCGTTGGGTACAATTTCATTTACCGGCGGCACCTATAATTTAACTACCGGAACAGCAATTGCCGATAGTTCTGTCATTGCATTTTCAAGTGGAACAGTTAATGTCAATGCACCGGCATCGACAATTATTTTTCCGGCAAACACCACGCTTACAATTTCCACGAACACAAATATTGTTGGCACTTCAAACCTGAACGTAAACGGAATATTGAACTTTACAAGTGGAGACATCGCAGGAACTGGCACCATTAACGCATCATCCACGTCAACAATCAATATCAGTTCGACAAGTTATAAATATTTAGACGCAACAATAAAATCTGCTGGCATAACCAATTTATCCAGCACAGGGACATTTCAGATTGAAAACGGAGGCGTTTTCGAAAATTCAATTGGTGGGACTTTCAATTTGTTAAGCAATGCAATGATAAATCAATATTACGTCGGAGCATTTAATAATTATGGTCAGCTTATTAAAAAAGGAACAACAGGGCAGTCCACAATAAATGTTGTCTGTAATAACTACGGAACTGTCAACGCAAATGCGGGTACAATATCCTTAGGCAACGGCGGAACTTCGACCGGTACATTCCAAACTTCATCGGCAGGCGTTATTTCATTTAGTTCCGGCACTTATAATTTGACTACCGGAACAACAATTACCGACAGTACTAATATGACTTTCAATAGTGGAACTATCAACGTAAACGCGCCAACATCCGGTTTAACTTTTCCAAAAATGTCAACGCTAAATATTTCGACACAAACAAATATTGTTGGAACGACAAATCTTAATTTAAACGGCACCATGAACTTTACAAGCGGAGACATTGCAGGAGCCGGAATCATTAACGCAGCATCAACATCAACAATCAATATCAATTCGTCAAGTTATAAATATTTAGACGCAACAATCAAATGCGCCGGAACAACAAATTTATCCGGAACCGGGACTTTCGAAATTGAAAATGGCGGTGTTTTCGAAAACTCAGTCGGTGGAACTTTCAATCTTTTAAGCGATGCTTTAATCAATTCATATTATACCGCAACATTTAATAATTACGGTCAATTCATTAAAAACGGCACTACCGGACAGACGTCAATCAATCCAGTTTTTAATAACTATGGAAGCGTTGTTGCAAACACAGGTCATATTGGAATATTCGGCGGCGGTGCGTCAACCGGCTCATTCAAATCGGCTCCGGCAGCAACTTTATTATTTAATTCAGCCGTTTACACATTTAACAACGGTTCATCCATTGCCGACAGTTCTTACATTTCGCTTGTTGGTTCTACAATGAATTTCAATTCGACCGCTGGTCTGGCATTGCCATTAAATGCAACATTGGTTTTTAATGGATCGACTGTCAATATAACAAATCAATTAACAATAAACGGAACACTTATTTGGACAGTTGGCTCTGTAAGTGGCACTGGACTTTTATCCATTTCGAATACCGGTACTGCAAATATTACGACCACAAATTACCGGTATTTATACAACGAAATGGATAACTATGGCACCATAAACTTTGTCGATAATATGAATTTTCAATTGCAAAACAGTAATTCTATTTTAAAAAACTTGGCGAGTGGTACAATTAACATTTTATCGACGCCGGCAATAACCCTTTACACCGCTGGTTCGTTAATAAATGCCGGAACAATAATAAAGAAAACCAATACCGGTGCTGCATCTTTAAATTTGCCTTTAACAAATACTGGTTTTATTGACGTTCAGGCAGGTAGCATCACTTTAAATGCAACATCGCGACTTAGCGGACATATTAACACAGCCGCCGGAACGAGTTTCAATACATACAATGTTCCGTTGACGCTAAGCGATACAGCAGTTTGGTCTGGCGCTGGTACTTTTCTACTGGCACAATCTTATACAATAAATGCCGGTGGACGATTTAGTTTGGCTGGTGGTACATTAACCGGCGCGGGAAATCTTACAGTCAATGGAACATTTGCAATTGGCGACGCCAAAGTTGCATTGACCAACAATTTAATTTACGGTACAAACGCAACACTCGAATACAACGGCGACACAGCAAAATTTACAACCGACAAAGAATTTCCTCCAACCAATAGTCCCAAGAATTTAACCATCAATGGAACAAATACGACCAAACTTCACGCAGCAAGAACCATCAATGGTACATTTGCAAATTTAAACGGTTTGTTAGACATTGGTAATTTTGTTTTCTCATTGGGAGCTTCGTCAGTTTTAAGCGGCACACCTTCCGAAACTTCAATGGTCGTTTCATCAGGCACCGGCGAATTTCGCAGATACATTCCTGCAATCGGCAGTTATCTTTATCCAATCGGAAATATAGCGACTTTAGCAATACAAGCAAGTTATTCGCCCATTAATTTGACGTTTACCACCGGTACATTTAATAACGCTTATGTCGGAATAACTGTTTCAAATACCAAACATCCATCAAATCCAAGTACAACAAATTATTTGAACCGTTACTGGAAATTTAATTCAAATGGAATTTCAAATTTCAATTGTAACATTTCAGCACAGTACGAAGCTTTTGATGTTGTCGGAATTGAAAAACGTGTTCAAGGTGGAGCGTTAAACGGAACAAACTGGAATCTGTTTGCCAAAACAAATTTCCAGACGCATACATTAACCGGAACCGTTAATACTTTTAGCGATTTTACCGGAGTTGATTTCTGTCATTTCACATCTGCACCGGTTGTCAGTTCGCAAACCAAAAACATTAATGCTTGTTTGAATGACAATTTAAGTTTGATTGTAACCGCCACCGGTTCTGCACCATTAAATTACACTTGGTATCTCAGCGAAAGTAATTTAAATGTAAATAACGACACATTGCTTATCAACCAGAGCACTTTTACTAATAACGGAAGTTACAATGTTGTCATCAGCGATTTTTGCGACAGAACAACTTCGAGCGCAATGATTCCTGTAACAATTAATCCGTTACCGACTGCCAATTTCTCTGGCGACGCAACCATCTGCCCGACTTGCGAAGCTGCAATAAATGTTTCGTTGACCGGACAAGCGCCTTGGGATTTGATTTACACAATCGGAACGACAAATAATTACGATACAATTACTTCAATTCCATATTTCTTGACAGCAAAAATACAAGGCGTTTACACACCAACATCAGTTAAAGATGCAAACGGTTGTAAATCGACAACCACAGGAACAACAACAACCATAACTATTGATCCGAATTTCTTTGCAAACGCAGGAAACAGCGATACAATCTGTTCAAGCACTGCGACACTCAACGGCAACAACCCCGGACAATTTACCGGAACATGGACTGTCGTAACAGGTGCTGCACTATTTGCAAATAAGACATTTTACAATACGGCAGTTACAAATCTCAGTCAAGGCGAAAATATTTTTAAGTGGACATTGTATAACGGCAGTACTTACACATCGGACATTGTGAAGGTTTATAATTTTACGCCTACAACTGCCATTGCCGGAAAAGACACGAATACCTGTTTAAAATTCATTAACATTTCTGCAAACCAACCTGTTTACGGTATTGGCACTTGGTCGGTTTATTCATCTGCTTTTTTCGATGACGTTCACAATCCAAATACAACTGTTCGAGGATTAGCTACCGGCAATAATTATATTTACTGGACAATTAACAACAGCATTTGTTCGTCAACTGACTCGATGCTGATTTACAACAAAGGTCCTTATGCAAACGCCGGAGTTGCACAAAATATTTATACAATCGAGCCAATACTTCCTGCTGGTTCTGCAATTATGACTGCAATAAAACCACCGACCGGTACCGGAGTTTGGTCAGTAATTTCGGGTGCTACAATTTTTACAAATCAAACGTTGTACAATACCGAAGCGCATAATTTTGCGCTTCACGATAACGTCTTGCAATGGAAAGTTACAAACCAATGCGGTTCCGATTCTGATCAGGTAATTATAACACGCGGCATTTACTATGTTTCCAATAGTGCGACTTTTGATTGGAACAAATCTACAAATTGGGTACCACCCGGCGTTCCGTCAGCAAATGATTCTGTAGCAATTGGTAATGGTGCAACTAATGTCAATGTTAACGTTTCTAACGGATTGGGCAAGGTAACAATTACAGGTAGCGGAATAACGTTAACTACCGATTCTGCAGTGCATATCAGCCAATTTACTGTCATTGCGACAAATACTGCGTTGGTTACAAAAGATTCAACAGTCATATCATTTTTAATTGTAAAAACCGGCTCCGGTTTAACCATCACACAAAGTGGAAAAGGCGCGCAAATACGCACCAGCAGCATAACTGTCGAACCGGAAACCAGCAAATTGTCCGGCGGTAAATTGTCGTTAAGCAAAGGTGCAAGTATAACTGTCGAACCAGAAACCAGCAAAGGCGGTACATCTGGTGATGGTAACATTACAATAATGAATGGCGGTACGCTTGAGTTGTTAGACAATTCCAGTATCACTATGCCAACACGACCGGCAAAAGGTTCAGCGCCATCGGGCAATATAAGCATTGGCAGTAAATCGACATTAACACTTGGTACCGGTTCGAGTATAACGGTTGAACCCGAAACCAGCAAAGCATTGAATCCCGGAAGCGCAAATATTACAATTGGTTCGGGTGCGTCTGTTACACTTTCGTCGGGTTCAAAAATTACTGTCGAGCCTGAAACTTCTAAAGCAACAACACCCAATGTACGCAATTTATCTGTTTCATCGGGTGCAAATATTACAATGAACAAAGGGTCGAGTATCACCGTCGAGCCAGAAACAAGTAAATCCGGATTGTCGTCTGGAATGATTAATATAATGTCCGGTGCGTCAATCATCGACCAAAACGATACTTCGAAAATCAGAGGCAGATTTATGGTCAATTATAATTTTGCGGCAAATAAAAAGACGTTTGTTTCGGTTCCATTAAACGCGGCAAACAATGCGTTTTCGAATACTTTTTTACAGACGTGGACAGAAAATGTGCACCAATGGGTAAATGTTACGACGCCGAACCTGAAAAAATTATTGGGTTATGCTGTCATTTACAATAAGGATACTATTGTTGGAGTTTCGGATACGTTACTCAATGCGGGTCTGCAAAACGTTTCGAATTTTACTTATACAACAATTGGAAGTCCAATTATTGATCAGGACGGTTGCAACTTTACAGGAAATCCATATCCGTCCGGCATAAATTGGGACACAAGCGCCATTGTCAAAACAAATATTTACAACACAGTTTATCTTTGGTATAATGGAAATTTTTCCGTCTATCAAGGAAAAACAGCGACGACAGCCGGAATCGGTATTAACGGCGGAAGCCCATACATCAATCCGTTGACTGCGTTTTGGGTTTACAGAAAAACGGGTGTTACCGGCAGCAGTGGAGTTTCGTTTGGCAATGCGGCGCGTGTACATATAAATACCGTTGCTTATACTCCGCAGCCGGTGCCGAATTTAGTAAGAATGAAAGTGCAAACAACAAATTATTCTGACGAAACCGTTGTTCGTTTTGTTTCGACCAAGAACACCGAAGGATATTCGGGCGACTACGATGCGTTGAAAAAATTTTCACCGCTAACAGCAGTCCCGCAAATATTCTCACTTTCGTCAACCGATACGTTGTCGATTCAAGGATTAACCGGCGCAACAAATGTCGAAACAAAAGTACCGGTTGGATTCCGTGCGTTTGCTGATGGCAATTATACAATTCAAATAACAGAATTCAGATTTAATGTTGACACCGCCGTTTATTTAAAAGACTTAGTTACAAATGCGATGACCAATTTAAAAACGCACAACAGTTATACTTTCAATTACAAAAAAGGCGACAATCCGATGCGTTTTCAATTAATATTCAATCCTAAATGGAGCGACATCCCGAAAGACATCAATCAGACGGGTGTAAATATTTACGCGGTACAAAATCAGATTTTTGTAAACTCAAATAATGCTATAAAAACCGAAATTTATATTTGCGATATTCTGGGACGTTGTATTACGTCAACAACCAGCAACGAAAGCACAACGCGAATAAATATTAATCGTCCGGCAGGTTATTATGTGGTGCGCGTTAAAACCGGTAATACTGTTGTTTCGCGTAAAATATTTATTTCGAATTAAACATAAAATAATTTAATAAACACATTCATGAAATTACCCTCAGTTAAAAATTTGTTCTTACGCATCAGCGAAACATTTTTAAGATTTCCATTACCGGTTTTTGTAGCGTTCATAGGCACATTGGCTGCTCTCGTTTTGGCAACCGAAAGTAAATCGACCGAAGGAGCTTATATATTTATTAATTTACTGCATACTTGTATGTTAGGTTTGTCGTTGACAATTGCGGCAACTTTGTTTGCGGAGCAAAAGCAACTCAGCAAAAGTTACCGGTTTGGAATTGATATTTTACTTTTGCTGTTATTGGTTGCGTATTATTTTTATTTGCCAGTCGAACCGTCAAAAATTTATTACATCCGCGCGGTTTTGCTTTTTATTGCATTTCATTTGCTGGTTTCGTTTGTGCCGTTTATCAGAAAAGACAGTACGATTGATTTTTGGCAATTCAACAAAAATATATTTCTGCGTTTTTTGACTTCGGGTTTGTATTCCGGCGTTTTATTTGTTGGATTGTTTTTAGCGTTGCAGGCAATCAGTAATTTATTTAACATACCAATTAAGGAATTTCGATATTTGCAATTATGGATTGTGATGGCTGGCATTTTTAATACTATTTTTTTTCTTGCCGGTGTCCCAAAAGAATATAATTCGACAGAAAGTCTTGACGAATATCCCAAAGGATTGAAAATATTTACACAATATGTTTTGATTCCGCTGGTTACAATTTATCTGATAATTTTGTACGCATACATGTTGAAGATAATGATTCAATGGGAATTGCCAAAAGGATGGGTTTCGTATTTGGTTTTGGGTTTTTCTACTGCCGGAATATTTTCGCTTTTGCTCGTTTATCCAATACAGGACACCACCAATGACAAATGGATACGTGTATATTCGAAATGGTTTTACCGCGCATTATTTCCATTGATCGTTTTATTATTTGTCGCCATAGAGAAACGCATTATAACTTACGGCATCACCGAAAACAGGTACTTCATTATTTTGCTTTCGTTTTGGTTGACAGGCATAACAATTTATATGCTCGCCACACGATTGAAAAAAATAAAAATGATACCAGTGTCGTTGTTCTTTATAGCGACATTATCGTCGTTTGGTCCATGGGGCGCATTTTCAGTATCGTTGCGAAGTCAACTAAACCGTTTTGAACAGGAAATGATAAAACTTGATATGCTTAAAAATGGTAAAGTCGAAAAAACTGAAAAAAAAATAAGTTTCGAAGACGAAAAACTGATTTCGACAACACTCGATTATATTATCGAAATGCACGGTATTAAGAATTTGCAGCCATATTTTACGCAAATACTCGACACTTTGAACAAGAACCAGCGTCATGTTTATGCAGCATCACAAAAAATAATGAACTTGATGGGATTAACGTATGTTGATAAATGGTCAGTAAAAACAACTCCAAAGGAATTATATTCTTACCGTACAACTTTTGTACAGTCAAGGTGCGTGCCTGTCAACGGTTTTGATTATTTAATTGAATACAATAAAAGCTATCCGTCGAGCCAAGATCATGGAACCGATGTTCAATTTACCGGACCCGACAGTTTGAAAATAATTTACAATTCGGAAACAAATTCTTTAAAATTTGATTTTTTAAATCAACCGGAATTATCTTATCCGCTCGACAGTTTATTCAACAAACTTCAATCGAAATATTTGCAGGACGAATATTCTGCACTACCTGCCGACATGCAAATATTGCTGGAAAATGACAAGACAAAATTGCAAATAAATTTTAGTTCATTTAACCTGACGCGCGACAGCACTAAAGTTTATACAACAGCAGTAACAGCAGATATTTTGGTGAAAATGAAAAAGTAATAGAAGCCCACTGATTACACCAATTTTGCTAATCAGCTGGCGAAATTTGTGTAATTCGTGGACAAAATCAATTTGAATATTAATCCGGCGTTTTAAAATCAACCAAAAAAAAAGCAACTCCTTTTCGGGGAGTTGCCTTTGGTTTCAATTTCATATATTTTAATCTTTCGAAAAGAAATCATAAAATCGTTTAGTAATATTAAATCCAATCAAATATTGACTTTTTTTATAATCATTTTGATTATAAACATTATTCACTTGTGGAATAATGCTTTGATAATTTCCCATAAAAATCTGGAAAGTATGCGAAGTTGTTACAATATCAATTCCAAAACTGATGTTGGGATGTGGGTTGTCCATCGGATGCTGTGTAAGAGGTTGGTCATAGTTTGCAATAATGCCTAATGCGTCAGTCAATTTATATCTGCCCATAAAAGCAATTGCATAATGCGCGTTATTCATTGTCGGTTTGACGGTACCTTCGATTGTCTGGTATCCGGCGATGTTATTAAAATACGATAAACTTGGAGAAACCTGAAGCGATAAATTACTGGTAACTTTTCTTGCAATAATTATTTGGTTGAAATACGAAATTCTGTCCACATTACTTGCAAAGTTCCCTTGCATTGGCAAAGTAGAAACTGACATGTCGCCAAAGTATGTAATGCTGACTGGATAGCGATAACCTTTAACAGCTTGTTTGATAATGGCATATTTGACATTGCCGTCCCATTGCATTCTGTCTTTAGTTATTCCAATACCAACTTGCAAATTGTTAATAGGAGTATAGTTCAAACTCAAGTTTATATTGGCTGGTGCAAAAATTCCGGCAAAATCGGAATAGCCATTATTAATCGTGCCGAAACGGTGACGGATTGCAAATTCTAAAGTATTTTTGGTTGGTACCATTACAGTTTGATTGTCAATAATAAGATTACCACCGAAAGTATTTTTAACATGTGCGACAATACTATCTTGCGCATTGCAGTTGACAACAGACCAAAAGTAGCAGGCAATAAGCAAAAGAAAATTGCCGGCAGATAATATATTAATTTTTTGTATTTTCATATTGATATTTATTTAATTGTTCTTTGCTCCTTGTTTTATCCATGCAAGTACAAGATTATTAATGTTCGATGGGTTGCTGGTTTTCCCAAAAGGCATTGCTGGCGTAAGTACACCTGTCAATCGCTCATATATTATGCTGCTTGTTGGATTATTAGTATTGACTAAGCTGGCATTGATTATTGAATTATATGCTTTGGCAGCCGTTAAATCTGGTACTTGACCACCTGAAGCATGGCAACCGCTGAGTGCGCAATTTTGAATAAAGATAGGAACCAAATCTTTACTGAAAGAAACTGTATTGGTAACAACTACGTCGTTCTTAATAATTAAAGTGGTATCTTTTGCACAACCAATGATTCCTCCGATTATCACCAGACCAAACCCAAGCATTGTTACTATTATTTTTTTCATCATGAAAAAATTAATGATTTGTCGCTATTTTAAAAATTTCATTATTAAACCGGCGACAATAGCATGTTGATTATCTGCTCCGTCGAACATAGCGCCAATACCAAATGGTTGATTGTTGAGTGAAGAAAAATCAACGTCGTTAACAGTATCGCTTGTTTTTAATGCGCGTTGTATTAAGACTCTCCAGCCGGTACCAGTGTAATAAGCATTGGCTGTTACATCTCCGCGACTTCCGGTATAAGCAGCAACAATACTGCCGGGAATACATTTTGTTCCGTCACCTGAACCAACTTGTTGATAAGCATTGCCAGACGTTGCAGTGTTAGGGTCAATAGTGGAGGCATCACTGAGTGTAAGTATTCCGGTAGAACTAACTGCAGTTACTTTTAAAGCTTTGCCTCCGGGCAATGTGTCTTTTAACATAATTGCGCTGTTAGTATAGTTTCCGTTTGGTATAACCCAAGTTGGAACAGATACTTTTGTAGCGCTTCCTGTAACTGTTAGAGTTTGTTTATTTGTAAAACCGCCGTCTGCCGCTTGTGCTGTTTGATATTGCGGTGGTACACTCGATGATGAACCATTATTTACCTGCCAATCGCTGTGGACTTCATTTTTATCCAATGTTCCGCTACTGCCTAAACCTACGCTTGCACCGTCGTCAATAAAACAATCATTTAATTGATTTGTATTCACAACTTGAAGCATTCTTGCGCGCCAAACATCTGTTCTTTCACTTGGACCGTTTGTGTACATATAACCTCCGGCGGTTGTAGCTCCATTAAAAGTAGTTTCTTTATGACACAACGCATAACAAGATAAAGTTTTAAAACCGAAACTTGAAATATTAAACATCATTACCAATTGATCTTGTGCAGCAGGTGGTCTGTAAGATCCGTCAGCATTTAATACCGGAGCTGTAGCTTCTTGTGCCCATAAATGGGTTGTTGGATTAAAATACCAGAGTGCACTTTTTACATTTTTTTGCGCAGCATCAAATTCAGCAAGGAAATAGATGTTGTTTGCATCATATAATGCGCGAATTGTAATATCAGTTGAATTACCGATATATCCGTCAAAGGTTCCGTTTCCTAAATCGGGAACTACTGCATGTACTGTAAGTTTTGATGCGCTATTCCATACTGGATCAATTGTGCCATCCCAAGCCGCACCTCCAATTGCTTGAAGCGTAGCGGTTCCTTTGGCAGAAAATAAAGTATCGGTGTTCAATGCTGCCGGTACTAAGTTGAGAACCTGATCGTTCTTCGTACAATATGAAAGTCCAAGAATGAAGATTTCTAAAAGGACAAAAAGTAGTAATTTTCGGTTTTTCATTTAATTATAATTTAATTAATTAATAGATTAGTTATTTATAATTTTTCTTAAAGATTTATTTTTTTTTGAGTGTGCGGATGTAATTGATGATGTCCCACCTTTGATCGTCTGTCAACGTTTTCTTTTGTAATGGCATTGGCGCTTTGCCTTCAGATATTTTCCAGAAAAGCTCGCCGTCTGTTTGATTTTGTACATAATCGGAAGTCAGGTCAGCAACTTTTTTTTGTATATTTGCTGCACTGCTGCCATTGCCTTTGCCTTCCTTACCATGGCAACGCAAACATTCCGTTTTATAAGATTTTTTTCCTCTGGTGATTGATGATGCGTCGGAAGTATATAAATTTTTTCTTGCTTTTGCCGATTCAGGTGCATTCCACGGAGTGCTGTGTTGCGCAAAAACTGAAGAAGCACAAAAAAATATAAATCCAAGCAAAGTTAATTTTGTTAGCAATGATATTTTCATAATGTTAAAGTATTTATTGAATGAATAAAGAATTTTGGGATTCTTACGCGAATTTATTTTCTGCATTGTATCCGTGAAAGCGCGTCAACGGTTGCACGGATACTCAGAAAATATATTCGAATTATTTCGAAGCGTTGAATTATTTTTTGCCTAATTTGCGCAAATAATTAATAACCTGCCAGCGTTGCTCTGGAGTCAGATCTTTCTTAAAAGTCGGCATCGGTTTTTTGCCTTCAGTTATTTTCCAGAAAAGAGCGCCGTCGGTTTGTAATTGGAATTTTTCTTTAGAAAAATCCTGAGGTGTTTTTTCTAAATCTGCACTTTTGGGACCATCACCTTTTCCTTTTACACCATGGCAAGATTTGCAATTGTTGGTATAAATAGTTTTTCCTTCGGCAACAGATTTATCGTTGGAAGGAACAGGATTTTCTACTTTACTTGCAGTTGCTGGCGCAGTCCAGTCTTGTGCTTTTGCTGGAGTGAATGCGAATTGCAGAGCGCATAATGTTATTGCTCCGATTACAAAGAAACGCGTCGGTTTCATTTTGCTGAATTTTGTTATCATTTTTTTCATTTTATTTAGATGTTAATTATTTGCTGTAATTTTTTTGTCTTTGCTTATCTGATATAACAAAAAGAAGATGAAAAAATAAGTAAGCCACACACAGGCGAAAGTTATTGAGATGCTTAAGATAAGTGCCAACGGAGCTTTCGGTTCAAACAAGGCACGAGCAAAAGGCGATTTGTCAACTGTGAGTTTTACGCCCCATTCTGTTGGTGTTCTGTTTTCGACGGTTCCATACGATTCATTATCTTCCATTTTTGCAGCAACGATAACGATTCCAGCCGTATCGCCCGGTAAGTCTTTGGGAAAAATATAAGACGCTTCGCCTTTTTCATCGGTTTTAACAACGCAATCTTCGCCGGCTGGCATCATTCCAAAAAGACGTTGCACATAAAATTTCAGTTCTACATCTTTCACCGGTATTTCTTTTCCGTCTTTACCGGTTTCGGTAACTTTGGCGATGGCAACGTGTGCTGTGTCTTTGGGATTCAAGTTGAAAGTCAGATTAGCTTCTTTGAAACGGATATGTTCTTCGACGTCTTCATACATCTTATCATTTTCTATTTTTGCATAGACAGCGAAAGATTGGTTTTCGTCTAAGGGCATGTTTTTAGGAAGTTTTATAATGACTTTGCCTTTACTGTCTGTATTTTGGCTGGTAAGTAATTGCAGTTCTTTGCCAACCATAATATAAAAATTTACTTTCGCATTTTTACCTGCGACAAATTTTTTATTCGAGCCTCTCATTCTAACAGACGCAGTTACAAATTTAGTTTGATCGGTTTTTTTGAAATACGTCAATTCGATTGTAGTTTCGCATTTCTCTTTCGACATGTCTTGCGCAATTGCTGATAAATAAAACAAGCCAGTAATGCTCAATGCAAGCGCGATTCTTTTTACTATAAAATTTAGCTTCATAATATTTTAGATTTATTTTACCGGTTGTTTGATGGGTTCAACTAATTTTGACAATTCAGCAAGTTCTTCGGCTTCTCTTTGATGACTGTATGCTAATGAAACCTGCTTATCGTGTTCTATTTTTATACCTTCTTCGACTTCCCAAACTGCCATCATCGGGAATAATTTCGAGAACAACGTGATAACAAGAAATATTCCTGCCAGACATGCTGCAGTAACTGAAAATTCTACGTAGTTTGGAAAATAAGTTGACCATGCTTCGGGAACTTCCTGTATTGGCATAAACGGGTGAAGTAGCGTTGGAACGACAATCAAATAACGTTTTACCCACGCACCAATGACAATGACTGTACAAACAACCGACAGAACCCCGGGTGTTCGCCATCTTGGAATACACATTATAAATATCGGAATAATAACAGTTCCGAATTGGCAAGTCCAGAATGCTTTTGAATAACTTCCGTAAAATAAGTCGTTCAATAAATGACCTTCGGCAGTTGCCATTTTATATGCTGGAATCCAGTATTCATTCAGGTTTAAGTAAGCATAAATTATGGTAAGCGCCAGAACAAGCCGTCCCATTAAATCGAAATGTTTAACAGTAATGTATTTTTCGAGATGATACAATTTGCGAAATGCAGCCATACCCAAAATAACGCCTGCTGAACCTGAGTAAAGCGCACCGGTAACAAAGTATGGACCGAAAACAGTACTGTTCCAACCTGGACGCAATGTCATTGCAAAAATATAACTAACAACTGTGTGTACTGATACTGCAACGGGAATAATTACAATCGTCATTATATTCATAGCCCTCTCTAATTTGTGCCATTGCGTTTTTGTACCTTGCCATCCCAAAGCCATTTTTGTGTAAAGCCATTTTTTGAATTTTTTAAACGCAGTATCGCAATCTGTTAAACGGTCGCGTAAAAGCGCCATGTCTGGTATCATCGGTAAAAATAAAAAGACAGTGCTACCGGTCAAATAAGTTAGAATTGAAATAACGTCCCAAACCAGTGGCGATTGGACTCTGCCGTGAGTAGCAAGATTTAAAATACGGTCTGGACGACCTAAGTCAATAATAGGAAGAATACCTCCAAACATCAGCGAAACAAAAGTTAGTAACTCGGCTGAACGGGTGATTGGTCGTCGCCATTCCTGTTTCGAAATTCTTAAAATTGCAGAAACTAAAGTACCGGAGTGGCTGATTCCGATAAAAAACACGAAAGTCGAAATATATAATCCCCATGATACATAATCGCGCATGGCTGTTGTTGACAAGCCATATCTAAGTTGGTGAATATAGCAATATAAACCCCAAAGCATCACGAGTACTAAAAATCCCAGCCAGATAAGTGTCGAAGGTCCCCATTTTCGTGTTGGTCTAATGCAGACTTCCCGAAGGTCTTCTATTTCTTGTTTTAAATTGTGTTGTTGGTTCGACATATTTTAATTATTAATTATTAATTATAAATTATTAATTATGAATTTTTAATTGTCAATTATCAATTGTCAATTGTCAATTGTCAATTGATTTACATTTTCATATCACCCATGTCCATATCCATATTCATGTCGTGCTTTTTCTCTTTGCCGATATTTTTCATATTTGGTTTTGGATATTTTCTGTTTTTGGGTGGTAAATAATATACACGAGGCTCTGTACCTAATTCTTCGTATTGTCTGTAACCGGCGTTGTCTTCCAAAAGTTGACTTAACCTAACTGTTACTCCCGATGAATTTGTAACTGCATCTTCGTTCTGGTCGCCAAAATAAATAACGTCCATAGGACAAGAACTTGCGCAGGCGGGCATTTTACCTTGACGAATCATGTCGGGGCAGAAGTCGCATTTTTCGACGGTTCCCATTCTACGTGGAACGCTTTGTTCGGGCGAGTATGTCATATTACCAACTGCTGCTACCTGGTCTGGATTTGGATGTGCCCAATTGAAGAATCGTGTGGAATACGGACATGCTGCCATGCAACAACGGCAACCAATGCAACGTTCGTTGTCAATTAAAACAATACCGTCTTCACGTTTGAAAGTCGCTCCAACCGGGCAAACTTTTGTGCACGGCGGATTATCGCAATGGTAACATGGTTTAGGAAAATAGTAAGGCGCAAGTGTTTCAGCGTCTTTCATCTTAAACACTTTTATCCATTCGCGGTCGGACTCAGTGTAGTGCATGCTCTGGCATGAAAATGTGCATGTTTTACAACCGTCGCATTTTGCAAGGTCAAAGACCATCACAAATTTTTTATTTGGAATTCCAATGCGCGCTTCTTCATTTGTAACCGGAGCTACGTGAAATTCTTTTAAATGTTCGGCGCTTGCCTCATACACTTTTCCGTCGGTAGTGAATACTTTGACTGTTTTTCCTGTGTCTTTTTCTTGCGAAAAAAGTTTTTCAAGTCCGAATGCGCCGGCAGCTAAAAGTCCGCCCGAAAGCAAACTCTTTTTGAGGAAATCCCTTCGTTTAGTTTTGTCTTTTTGTTCTGTGTCGTCTTGCATAATTTTATCATTAAAAGGATGGAGAAACGCTTAGTTTATTAACTGTAAAATTAAAATTAAACACTAAGCAATGCAAAATTTGACAGGTGACTTTACACCATATACGATTTCAAGGAGATACAAATATCCGAGAATGAATTTTTAATCAAAAAAAACTACAGGAAACAATAACCGTGTAAGCAAAGTTCTCTAAAATAAAATATTATATTTGCTTACCATCAGTTCTAATTTTGTTTCGTTGATCAGTGCAATTTTGCTGCCGTGATCTCTGCGCTCGATAAGTTTTTCCTTTTCAAATTCTGATAATTGACGGATAATGAGTTCTTCGCTGGTTCCGGCGATAGCGGCAATATCTTTGCGACTCATATATACATCTAATTCATTCATATTATTTGTACCAAAACTTTTTTTAATGAACAAAAGCGCTTCGGCAGTTTTTTCTCGCACATTCATTTGCATGAGAAATTTTAGCCTTTTTTCGGCGAGTTCAAGTTCGTTGCCAAGATAAGTTATAAGGTGCATCGAAAGTTCTGAAATGTCGCACACCTGCATAAAATCTTTGCTCTCAAAAAAACATATCCGGCTGTCTTCGAGTGCAACAGAACTTGTCAGGTAAGTTGTGCGCCCCCAACCTCTAAAACAAAGAGACTCGCCGGTCTGAACCAACCGCACAATCTGCTGAATTTCGTCGCGTCCGTTAGAAAAAATTTTAACTTTTCCATTTCCTACAAAGTAAAGTCCGTGAATTGGATCGTTCTCGTGAATGATATATTCGCCTTGTAAGTATAATGTCTGGATTTTTTTTGATTCAATCAAAGTATGGTTCAAAGACTTGCCGTTTATTTTTAAGAAACATGCTTGACTTTGACAATCTTTACAAGCTATAATTAATGGCTGTTTCATGATTTTTATAGTATTAAAAAATTTTTACTTTTTTTTTGATGCTCATCTAAAGATTAATTTTGCACCAAAAGCGTTAAAATACAAAAATACACAATTGTAGTTATATTATTTCGAGTTATAAGATTTTTTTTGTTTTACACATAATTTTTTCTGGACATTTTCGAATTCTTTAAAAATAAAAAAAATAAATTAATCAAATTCTTTCAAGAGTCAGGCATATTAAAATATTTTTATATTTTTGTTAATAATTAACCTTCTTTAATAAAAATTAAAAAATTAATGTATGAAAAAACTACTACTAAGCTTTGTTTTGTTAATAAATGTTACTTTCCTTTTTGCACAAAATGTGTTAAAAGGCAAAATAACAGACGAAGATAAACAGCCACTGGTTGGCGTAAGTGTTATCGAAAAAGGTACTACCAACGGTACAGTTTCTGATTACGACGGAAATTATACCATAAAATTTAAAAACGAAAATTCAATTATTGTTTTTCGTTTTGTGGGACTTGCCACGCAAGAAATTACAGCCGGCAAACAAACCGAATTGAATGTCAGCTTGGTTAGCAACAGCGAGCTTGACGCAGTAAATGTTGTAGGTTCACGCCGACCAAACAGAACATCAACGGAAAGTGTTGTGCCTGTTGATATAATCGAAGTATCAAAGTTGGCAAATACACTTGGGCAGCCCGATGTAAATCAGATGTTGCAATACATCGCACCATCGTTTAACTCCAATAAACAATCGGGAGCAGACGGCGCCGACCACATTGATCCTGCAACATTGCGCGGTTTAGGTCCTGACCAAACATTAGTTTTAATTAACGGAAAACGTCGTCATCAATCGTCGTTGATAAATCTTTTTGGCTCGCGCGGACGCGGCAACACAGGTACCGATTTAAATGCAATTCCACTTTCGGCAATCGACCACATCGAAATTTTGCGCGACGGCGCATCGGCACAATATGGTTCTGATGCAATTGCCGGTGTTATCAACATCGTACTTAAATCTAATACCGACGAATTTACCGGCGAATACACAACCGGTTTCAGAAACGCAAAACCACCAAGCGAATATCATGTTCTTCCAAGCGATCATCCGTTAGACGGAATGTTAACGGAACTGAGTGGAAACTACGGCACCAAACTTGGAGACAAAGGTTTTCTTAACATGACGATGGATTATTCAAAACTCGACCACACATTCCGACGCGCCGATCCGTCATATTATACCGACGGTGTTTATCGAAATCAATTTGGCGATGCTGCTTCAGAAAATTTTGGAACGTATTTCAACTCGGCTGTTAATACCGGGAAAAATTCAGAAATTTATATGTTTGGCGGTTACAATTATCGTTTTACAGACGCTTACGCATTTAGTCGCGCTTTCGATGAAGAACGAAATGATGTTAATATTTATCCAAACGGTTTCGATCCCGAAATTCAGTCCATCATTCTTGATAAATCTTTTGCCGTTGGTTTTAAGTCGGTCGTAAACGGCTTCACCGTCGATTTAAGTAATACTATTGGCATGAACGATTTTCATTATATGGTTGACAATACACTTAACTCGTCGATGTTAGATAATTCGCCAACCCGATTCGATGCAGGCGGTTTTTCATTGATGCAAAACACCACGCAATTGGATATATCAAGATTCTTTCCACACGTAATGAGCGGATTAAATTTTGCATGCGGATTGGAACATCGCATTGAGAATTATCAGATTTTTGCAGGCGAAGAAGCGTCATATACAACGTATGGTAAACAAGTATTCTCAATCAACGGAACTGATACGACTTTCCGTCCGGGTGGTTCGCAAGGTTTTCCGGGATTTCAACCAAGCAACGTTGTTAATGAAACACGCAGTAATTTTGGCGCTTATACTGATCTCGAATTAGATGTTACAAAACGAATTACTTTGGACGGAGCGCTTCGATTTGAACAGTACAGCGATTTCGGTAATACTTGGAATGGAAAACTGGCAGGTCGCGTTAAAATTATGGATGGTCTATCAATACGTGGTTCTTTCAGTACCGGTTTCAGAGCGCCATCATTAGCCCAATTATATTTCAACACAACATTTACAGATATTGTTGCAGGTAAAGCAATCGATAAGATTATTGCAAAAAATAACAGCCCCATCAGCCGTGCGCTTGGTATTCCGAAATTAAAACAAGAAGTTTCGGTCAACGGCGGTTTAGGTTTTACTGCTAACATAAAATCGTTATCATTAACTGTTGACGGTTATTATGTTCAGATTAAAGACCGCATAGTGTTAACCGGCGCTTTTACAAGCGACGATCCGGATATTGGCAATGTTCTTAAAGCAATGAATATTGGTGCAGCACAATTTTTCACAAATGCGGTTAACACCACAACCAAAGGCATTGACGCTATTCTGGCTTATTCGCTTACGCTTGGTAGTAGTAGCATAAAATTTTCGTATGCAGTAAACGTTAACAACATGACCATCGATAAAATTTATACAAACCAAAAATTACAAGGCAAAGAAGACATTTATTTTGGATTGCGCGAACAATATTTTTTACTCGCTTCTGCACCTAAATATAAGCAAAACTTCGGCATTGACTATATCAATGGAAATTTCTATTCGAACCTTAAATTTACCGGTTTTGGCAAAGTCGAACTCGTTAACTGGAACTACAATGGCGAAGCTACGCTTCCTGCCGGCGATCTGGACGTTTATAATCCCAAAATTACTGTCGATTTATCGGTTGGATATAATTGGAAAAACCTGAGTCTTACAATCGGTGGCGCCAATATTTTTAATACTTATCCCGACAAACATGATCCGGCTTTAACCGAGTCTGGTGGAATTTGGGACTGTGTACAAATGGGCTTCAGCGGTTCGTTTTGGTTTACCAAATTAGGATTTAAATTCTAAAAAAATATATCGTTAAAAGAAAGCGTTTAAACAAATCGAAAAGTTTAAACGCTTTTTTGTTTTAGGTTGTTACATCAAAGCAGATTGTCGCAAATAACTGCGACAATCTGTTTAATCTTTTTGTGTTCCTAAATTTTATTATTCGCCGGCAAAAACTTTTTTGGTCGAAACAAGATTGCCCGAAACAACTTTTACAATATAAGCTCCAACCGGTTTATTTAGCGTATAACGGCTGATTCCGATGGTTGTTAATTTTTGTTTCAGAATTAATTCGCCCAAAATGTTATAAATATAAACCTGACTGTTTTCGGCTAATTTTTCAGCGTCAACATTTACATAAATTTGATTTTGATACGCGTAAATGTTTACATTGCCATCGGTCGAATTTGCAATTTGATTAATTCCGACCAAATATGGATTAAACATAATTTGGAAACGAACCGGAGCGTCGCCGGTGTGATAGCTGAAAACTAAACTTGGCGTGGTTTTCAATTTGTACATTTTTGCAGTTATCAAATCTTTAATATATAGACTTGTATCGACAGTAAAATTCATTTCCGTCAGTTGCAACGTGTAATTGCCAGACAAGCCGCTTCTGAAACCAAGTTGTACATTGGTTTTTTGTGCCGGCGACAATGGCAACGATTGTATTGCCAACGTATCGGTGCTGTTGACAGTAAATAATTGCGGTACGCTTATTACATCGCTGAAACGTTTTACAGCATCATAAGTTCCGTTAAAAGCATCGGTATTTTTTGCGTTTAAAAACCGGATAACTGTTTCGTCAGAATAAGGACTGTTGTCAATGCGGAAACGCATCAGGTTATGAATTGTTTGCGGTTGATACGAAACGTCGCTTAAATGTACACGCGAACCATTGGTAAATTGTACCGAGCCATTTGCTGCCGGAACAGCGTTGTTTTTGTAAATCCAGAAACCTGTCATTGGCGCAATGTATGGACTTCCAGTATTAATACTTATGCCCGCTACTGTTGCCGTCTTACCAAGATAAACCGAATAATTATTGTTGTCCCAAGTATAAACAGTATTGAACACATTTGTTTTTGTTATTGAATCGCTGTCCCAGTTTATACCCGACGGATATGGATTCGAAATAAAGTTTGCGCCGTCAACACTGCTGTTTGCCGATGCAAGCGTTGTATATGTCAAATTGGAAATTAATTGTTTGCCTGCATTTAAAGTTGTATCGTCGAGCGCAATGATTGTGTCAATCGGCAATGTAACTGCGTAACCGTTGAATTTCGTCAATGTTCCTGTTGGCGAAAGTTTAGTAAACAAATGCGTTTTTTCGTTCCACATTTGCACCGGATTGCTGCCAAATCGATTTGTCGCTTGCTTGACCGGTAAACCAAAATGTATTTTGCGATTTGCCAAACATTCATAAAGCGCAACAATGTGTCCGTGAATGTGCGTAGAGTCATTATAATCGATAATTGATGCACCCGGAGAAATTACAAAACTGCTGGCGAACATTGTATCTGCTTTGCTTGTTTCAGGTTCGATAGTTATGCTCGAACCTTTGCTAAGTGTTACATTTGCGCCGCTACTTACTGTTATGTTGCGGTTGCCGGGCGCCGAACCTTTGCTTGTTTCTGGTTCAACTGTAATCGATGAACCAGAATTTAAACTGACTTTTGAACCGCTACCAATAGTAATATTACCGCTTTGCGTTGCGCCTTTGCTGGTTTCCGGTTCGACAGTTATTTTAGAGCCACTGCTCAACGACACCGATGCATTACTTCCTATTACTAAATTACTGTTACCGGCTGCTCCTTTAATTGTGCTCGATTGTTTTATCCACGATTCATTTCTTCGCAAACTGTACGAAATTTGTCCGTTAAAGAAAGTTTCAATACCTTTTTTGCTGGTTTCGGGTTCGACAGTTATCGACGAACCTTTACCTATCGAAACACTCGAATTGTTGCCAACACTCACATTACTATTTCCTGCAAAACCTTTCAGCAATTTGTTATAAATTTTTAATGTAACGCTATCACCTAATACAAGTATCGAACCTGCTTGAATATCAATATTTCCGGTTCCGGTAAGAAATCCTTTTTTACTTGTTTCAGGTTCGACGGTTATAGAAGAACCTTTATTTATTGTAAGTTGACTGCTGGCGCCTTTGCTTGTCTCCGGCTCGACAGTTATACTGCTGCATTTTATTGTTGACGCTGCACCTTTGCCGTTGCCGCCTATTTTTATTTTGCTTCCAGACCTGACTGTCAATAAAGTTATTTCAATAGAATCGTTAACAAACAATTTAGAACTGTCGCCGCTTATGGTAAGCGAACTGATTTTCAATCCCGGTCTTACGGTGATGGATGTATTGCTGCCAACAACTGTAATTACACCAAGCGTATCATTTTTTGAATCGACTAAAATACTTGACGTTCCCTTGCCAATGGTTATAGAATCGTTTGCCGACGGAACACCATGCGGAAACCATGCAAGTGAATCTGTCCAGTGCATTTGTACGTTCGTCGATAAATAACTGACGCCTCTAAATACATCTAAATTTGCAGAGTCGCTACCACATTCATTCGTAACTTTCCATTGGAAAATATTTAAGCCCAATAAAAAGTCGTGCGCTTCGGTATTCGGAAAAGTGTTGTTGCTTATTGTACCGGCTCCTTTTACAAGCGACCAAACTCCAGTTCCTAACGGAGGTTGCGCTGCTGGGAATATTGCAGATGCTCCAAGCGAATCCTGATCTGTCGAATAAACACGAATGATATCGCCGGTATAAGCATAAGGTAATTTATTAAAGACAGTCACATTTGATGACGAAACACAATTTTTGTTTGTTACTGTCCACGAAAGTGCATTTTGACCGGCTGATAAGTTCAGCACAGTTGTTGTATTTGCAAGTGTATCGACAAATTGTACTAATGAATTTCCACAAGACCAAACGCCTTTTCCAATAACTGGTTTTATTGCCGTCAAATTAAATGTACTGGCACAAACTGCTGTGTCATTATTAAGAATTACGGCATCGCTTGGGCTGTCATTATATATAACAACATCGTCGGTAAATGTACCGCCACCACCAACAACTGTCCAGCGCAAAGTATTTGCGCCTTGTGCGAGATTGTGAACTATCGTATTGTACATCGCTGCATTTTGAAAGGAAGCTGCTCCCGAAACTACTGACCAAGTACCGGATCCGTTTGATGGAATTTCGGCTGCAAGACGTGTGCTATCGGTACATAAATGTTGGTCTGGTCCTGCATAAGCATTCACCGCCACTAATCGAACTGTCAGTGTACCGTTTACATAAGTAAAATCGTAATTATTATCTGACGCGCCACTGATAAAAATTTGATAAAGTCCGGCTAACGAATTGATGTCGGCAGCGGTTGTCAAAACTGGTTTTATATCAATCACCGTTGTATCATCTCCGTTGACGAAACCCGCTGCGGTGTATGTGAGCGGAGGATTAGCAACACCAAAGTTACGCGATTTGTTGTCGGCTGTAACTGTCAGCATCGCTTTTGTAATTTGCAATGTACCGTTGCCGTCATTCAAAATATAATTTTTATCTGAACCACCTATACATGAAACCTGATACGTTCCAACATCGCTCAATTGATTTGTAGTGGTGGTACATACGGGAGGAACGTCAAGTTTGCCCGGATTATCGTTGTTTACAAATCCCGAATAACCGATTGTGAAAACCGGATTAGGTGCGCCATACGTTTTTGTTGCCGGTAATGGTTTTGCGCTTAATGTTATTTTGTTAATCGTCAAGACACCATTCACAAAATTGAACTGATAATTGTTGTCGCTGCCACCGCTTAAAACAATAGGTTGCAGTCCTGCGTCAGTCAATAAATTTGCCGCAGTGCTGATTGTCGGAGGAAGATCGATAACACTTGCATTGTCGTTATTAACAAATCCGCTGTAATTAAAAGTTAGTGGTGGATTGCCGCTGCCATAATCGCGCGATTTATTTTCTGCATTGACAGTAAGAATGGCTTTGTTTACAGTCAACGTGGCGTTTTTTAAATTTAAAGAATAATTATTATCGTTTCCTTTTGATAAAACAATCGGATACGCACCTGTATTGCTTGTAGCGGTAGCAGCGCAACTTATTGTTGGCAAAGTATCGATTACCGAAGCGTTGTCATTATTTACAAATCCCTGATAATTTAAAATTAGTGGCGGATTCGCTTGTCCGTAAATGCGCGATGTGTCGTTTGTGAAAATTGTCAAAGGCGCTTTGGTAATGGTTAAATTACCGCTGACATAACTTAAATTATAATTAAGATCACTTCCGCCAGTTGGAACAATGGTATAATATCCAACGTTACTGTATTGTGTGGCTGATGTTGTTGCTTGGGGTAGAATGTCGAGTACAGTTTCATTTTCGTTGTTTGCAAATCCCGAATAATTTAGTTTAAATTGCGGATTAGGATTTCCATATATGCGCGTAACACTTGCAGCCGTTACTACCAATGGCGCTTTGTTGACGGTCAAATAAGATGTATCATAAATAAAATTGTAGTTGTTATCGAAACCACTGAACGGTATTATCGCGTATTCTCCAACCGGACTGAGTGATGATGCCATTATATTAACCAATGGAGGCGTTTTTAAACTATTTACATTATCTGTTCCAACAAAACCGGTATAAACAAGTTTTGGAGTTGGGTTTGGTGCGCCATAAAATCGCGAAGTATCTATTGCTGAAACAATCAATGTTGCTTTATTGACATGCAGCGTTCCATTAATAAGTGTGTAAACATAATCGCTGTCGTTGCCACCGCTTAAAACAATCGGATAATTCCCGGTGGTACTTAAATTGGTTGCCAGACAATTAATATTTGGTAATGTATCCAGCATATTTGGAATATCTCCGTTTGCAAATCCTGCAAAATGCAATTGGAAAACTGGATTTGGTGTTCCATATATTTTCGATGTATCTGCAGCGGTAATAGTCAATGGCGCTTTTGTAACTGTAAGTTGACCATTGGCATAATTAAACGAATAATTATTGTCAGAACCACTATAAGGAATTAATGTATAAATTCCAACGCGGCTATAATTTGTGGCAAGTGTTGCAATATTTGGTACGACATCTATTACGGATGAATCTTCGCCATTTACAAAACCAGTATATTTTAGTCTAAAGACAGGATTTGGTTGACCATACATTTTGGTTGAATTATTGGCAATGATAGTCAACGGCGCTTTGGTTATCGTTAATGTTCCTTGCGCGTAATTGAAATTATAATTAGTTGCCATACCACCACTTGCATTTATAGGATATGTACCAACAGGGCTGTATGCGTTTGTTGTCATATAAGTAGTGGGCTGAATATTCAATACGTTCGGATTATCTGTACCAACAAAACCAGAATATGTAACGCCAACTGTGGGATTGTTTGCACCATAAACGCGTGTAGTGTCTTTAGCGGTAACGGTCAATGTAGCTGGGTTGACAGTTAATGTTCCGTTTGCCAAAACGAAAGTATAGTCAAGGTCAGAACCTCCGGTTAATACAATTGGATAAGTTGTTACATTACTAAATTGTTGTGCAGTCGTTGTAATTGTTGGTAATAGATCGATAACTGCTGCGCTATCGCCATTGACGAAACCTGAATAATTTAGACTAAACGTCGGATTTGGTTGACCATAATTTTTCGAAGTGCTGTTTGCTGTGATATAAAGCTGTACCGGATGCACGCTCAGAACGCCGTTGACGAAATTGAAATAATAATTATTGTCGCTGCCACCGGTTAAAGTAATTGGATATGATCCAACATTGCTGGATGGCGTTGCTGTTGTTGTTGCCAAAGGTGGAACATTAATCATGGTCGAATTATCTCCGTTTACAAATCCGGAGTAATAAAAACTGAAAGTCGGATTTGTCTGACCATAATTTCTGTTTGCCGGTAAAGCCGTTACTGTTAATGGCGCTTTTGTAATTGTTAAAGTTCCGTTAACATAATTGAATGAATAATTATTATTGTTTCCGCTACTGACAATAATCGGGTAGCTGCCAACACTGTCGAGATTGGTAGCCGAAATGCTGATTGTTGGTGGAATACTTATAAGCGATGCATTGTCTGTTCCGACAAATCCTGTATATTTTAAATAAGTCGATGGATTTGTTGCTCCATAAATGCGTGTAGTATCTTGTGCTTTTACATTTAATATTGCTTTATTGACGGTCAATGTTCCGTTATTGAGTGCGTAAAAATAATTTTTTGCATTACCACCGGCAAGATGAATTGGATAACTTCCAACAGGTGATAAAGTATTTGCTGTGGTTGTTATTGTTGGTAATGTATCGAGAGATGCTGCGACATCGCCATTTACAAATCCTGAATATTTGAGCTTGAAAACAGGATTAGTTTGTCCGTAAATTTTTGATGTATCGGCAGCGGTTATTGTTAATGATTTTTTGTAGATGCTCAATATCCCCGGAGTATAACTGAATTTGTAATTCGTGCTGCTACCATCCGATGCTGTGAGTGCATAATTTCCGGCGTTGCTGGTAATTGTTGCCGACGAAACTACTGTAGGTTTAACACTGATGGCTGTTGTATCATCGCCATTTATAAAGCCAAAATAAGTTAAGTGGAATTGTGGATCTGGCGCTCCATAAGCTCGTGACGCAAAAGTGGGAACAACCGTCAATGGCGCTTGAGTGATGGTCAATAAGCCTTTCAAATAATTGAAAACGTAGTTATCAGCCGAAGCTCCAAAAGCATATATTGTATCGGTACCTACATTGCTAGAATTGTTTGCATTGAAATACAATCTTGGTGGGTAATGTATAATTTTTGCACTATCAATTCCAACAAAACCGGAATAAGTAAAAGTAAGGTTGTTTGCCACACTATCTTCCTTTCCATAAATACAGGTTGCATTGTTTGGCGTGACGGTTAGTGTTGCCGGTGTTATTGATAAATTGCCAAAAGATAACGAATAATTATAATTTTTGTCGGAACCACCATTGAGATAAATAGTATATGTACTTACCGGAGAATATGTAATAGCATCGGTTGTTACTGTTGGTAAATTGTCGAGTGAAGTGGGCGTATCTCCGTTTACAAAACCGGAATAGTGGAGATTGAATATTGGATTCAATTGACCATAAACTTTGGTTGTGTCGGGCGCTGTAATGCTGAGTGTCGCTTTTTCAATTGTAAATGTTGCAGTGTCGTATATAAAATAATAATTATGAACGCTACCACCCGATGCTGTTAAAGGATATATACCTGCTTTTGATGTTATTGTTGCAGGTGTGCTGAGGGTCGGCTGAACTAAAACGACAGATTGATTGTCAAGGTTTAAAAATCCTGAATAATAACAAGTAAACACCGGATTGGGTTGACCATAGATTTTGTAATCATTGTTTGGTATAACTGTCAATGGCGCTTTGTTAATGGTCAATGTTCCGTTTACATAAATAAAATTGTAATTATCGGCATTTCCAGAAACAGGAGTAATTGGATATTGTCCAATTCTTGTAGTATCGACCGCCGGTGTTATTGCAAATGGAAAGCTTCTAAAAACCGTAGAATCTTCGCCAAGTACAAAACCAGAATATGTAAAACTGAAAGATGGATTATAATCGCCATACATTCTTGTTGCATTGTTTGCTTTGATTGTTAGGTTTGCCGGGTTGATGGTTAAAGTTCCATCAATATAGTTAAAAATGTAATTTGTTTGCGAAATAATATAAGCGCTATCGGCAACAATATCATAAGTGCCAACACCAGAATTATTAACGGCATAACAAGTAAGCACCGGTAATTTTTGTAGTGAATTGGTGTTGTCGCCATTAATAAATCCGGTAATTGTATAAGTAAATTGTGGGTTTGCGTCGCCATAGGTTTTTGAAACATTATTTACTGTAACAGTTAAAACGTGTGGCGTGGTGTCATTAACTGTAAGATGCGCAGCGTTTGTGAATACTGGTGCTCCGCAAATTCCGGTAGTCATCAAACGGAATTGCTGATGGTTTAATATCAAAGGTATATTGTTCAAATTCAAAATTGAACTTGTACTTCCAGAAAACATTGGATTTGTGCCTCCGTCATTTATTGTGTTCCATGTGTTACCGGCGTCCAAGCTTTGTTGCCATTGATAATTTAAGCCGTTGCCGTTTAATGCCGCTTCAAAGTAAACCGATTGTCCGGTATCAATTGTTGTATCCAATGGTTGACTAACAACTGTCGGGATTGCATTAACATGTAAATAACCACTGTTCGATGGAATGGAATTACATGTGTTGGATGCAACACATCGTACATATAAACCATCAAAGTTAACCGGAACATTTTGTAATAATAAAGTATTTGTGGTCGATCCGGTATAATTGGTATTATCGGTTATCGTGTTCCAGGTTTCTCCATAAGTAGTACTCGATTGCCATTGATAAGATAAACTGTCGCCCGATGCAATAATATTAAACGTAGTACTGCCGTTTTCGCAAACAGCAAGTTCAAACGGATTCATTTCTATTGTTGGTGGTTCAAGAACTCGAATTGCAATACTGTCGCTGACCACGCAATTTCCTAATTCGCCCCCGTAATGTATATCGAGTTGCAAAGGAAAATCGCCATATTCGGATGCATTAAATGAAGTATTCAAATTTTGATAATTTGACAGATATGCACCTCCCCACGAGATATAATTGTAATTACCAGTAACCGTAGCAAATATAGAATCATTTGCATATACGCAAACTGTAGCTGCGTTGTCCTTAATTGTTACGCTTGGTGGAAGTGGTGTGAAAATTTCGACAGAATCGGCGCTCCAGCAATTGTGCATATCGGTAACTTTGACTTTCAAGTGCCAATCGCCATTATTCCATGCTACAAAATTTTCGAGGGAATCGTTGACTGTTTGTATCCAAGCCAAGCTAATCGAATCGCCTGTCCAGTTATAAGAATAGGGTGGAGTGCCGCCGGTAATTTTCGGGGCAAGACGAATCGGTGCGCCAATACATTCGACATAGTACGCAGTATCCATATATGCGGTTGGGGCATCGAAAATAGTAAAAGTTACAGGTTGACTGTAAATAGTTTCGTAAGGCGTTAGTATTGCGCAACGGAATTGTTCGCCGTTTAAAAATAAATAAGTATTGATTTGTAGAGAATCGGTGCCCGTGCCTGTATAATAATCATCGTCATGAAAATCGTAAAAACTGCCATCACTATAAATTTGCCATTGATATCCGGTAATATTTCCGGTTGCTTGAATACTAAATATTGCTGGCATATTGGCACAAACGGTTTGATTGGTTGGTTGTGTTGTAATTGTTGCAGCCGGAGTTTTGCCTGTATAGTCGCCGTCGATATGAGTTAAATTAGAATCAATCATTTTGTGATTAATGGCATCAACAGTATTGAAAGCCGTCCAAGCGTTATTTATAGGATCGTACATTGCGCTGACAATTGACGATTCGTTGCCGAAAACATCGCCCTGACCATAGTTGAAAGTCAGATTACAATTTAATGTTGTGAAATATCCTCCTGCGTTTACTGTCCAGAAGCGTTTTAGATAACTGTCGGTACTTGGATTTAAAGGATATTTTACGAAGTGGGCTCTGGCTTTAATATATCCGCCATCGGTTGTACCTGCACTATTGAAAGTTATATCAATTGGCGAATAGGTTACATGACCTATTGGAAATGTAAAGTCTGTTAATTGATTGAAATATTTTAACATTGCCCCTGTACTGTCGGTTTCTACGAAAGATTGTGGACCAACATTTAATGCCAATGCTTGGCCACTTAAGTTAAGATCAAATTCGTGAAGTTTGATTGTACCGTTATTTAAACCCAAAAAACTGCTAATATTTAAATTGCTGATAAGTTCCGCTCCCGAAACATCGTCCATTTTAAGACTCGAAATAGAACCATTGCATCCTATTTGGTGTGGTGATGTACCATTTGATAAAACTAAATCGCCTTTACCATAAGTACTGCCATCGCCATAAACATCGCCGGTTACATGTATTGCAAAAGTATCAGTATTTAATGTGCTCCAGTTCGAAAAAATCAGCGTATTTACAGAAACATAATCGCCTAATGTAACCCCGTAATCAGAATTTGCTATCCAAAGTGTATCAAGAAAACCCATAACAGGTGGCACTGTTGACGCTGTAGAGCCGGAATAAGTTAAGTTTGTACCGTTTGTACCTGCTAATTTCCCATTAGCGAAAGTTACGTTACCCCATAAAGTTAATGTTCCCTGACTTAAATAAAGTAAAGAATTATTTAGAGCCAAATCGTTATCGATTATATTATTGTCGCCGTTAAAATAAATTTTTGAACTTGATCTGTTAATTACGATTCCTGAAAATTCAAGATTTGATGGAAAGGTCATGTCGCGCGATGAGCCTTCGAGTTGTAATACAGAGTTGGGATAAAAATTCTGGTTAGAGCCATTATTAATTCCGCCATATAAAATTAATGTATCGCTTAAATTAACAGAACCTTGATTAATTGTTAAGTCGCCTTTTATGGTTGTTGGTGCGCCATAAGATATTTCGACAGACCCACTATAATTGTTATCTATTACATTTACTAAACTGCCTCCATAAATAGATTGAAGTCCTCCGCCAGACAAACCGCCGGTTACATAACCCGACAAAACTAAATTTCCTGTTCCTATAATATTACCTTGATAATTTCCATTGACTCCATTTAAGTTGCCGATAAGGTTGATGTTATTACCATTGTCCAAAACAGTTCCGTAAAGATTAAAAGTACTATTGATTGTAATATTCGTATTCAATGAAAGCTGTCCTTGATGTCCAATAGTAAGAGAACCAAATTGAACATTAGTTCCTGATAGTTGATGTGTGTTATTTCCTACAAATTTGATATTGTTTAATTGAGCATAACTATCTGATGTTAAGTCTCCAGAAATTGCCAGATAGGCAGTGTCATTACTAAAACTTAAATATGTTCCATTTTGTAAAATAATACTGTTACATGCTGCTGTGAAAGGAATTGTTGGTTGAAAGGATGTTGGTTGTATAATAACATTATCAATAGGAGTTGGTATCCCCATAGGATTCCAGTTATTGGGCATATTCCAATTGGATCCATAAGTACCAGTCCAGATTTTATATCCTGCGCCGTTTGTTGTATAAAAAATGCTGTCGGCTGAAATTGTAACACCAACCGGATTGGTTGCTACTGCTCTATAATAGTAGGTTGTGCCCGGTGTTAAATTATTAAGTGATGTCGTAACTGTTTGAAAATTTGTACCTGCAATAATTTGTATGCTCATAAGCGTCAACCATGAAGTGTCGGAATAAACTGGTTGAGTACCATATTGAAATGTAACTGATGTTGGACTTCCGTTAGAATTTACATGCGCAATTAAATCACATGAATTACTTGTTACAGCTACTTTGCCAATAAAATTGATTACCGGTGGTTGTCCTATTGTAAATGAATCCATCGGTGCAAAATTTCCTCCTTGCAACCCTGCATCAATTGCCTGAACACTCCAATAATATTTGCCCGGCGATAAATTGTTGAGTGGATAGCCGTTTGAACTCCACTGAATATTTCCAATTTGTGGAACTGTGCGTTTGCTTGAATTCGTGTCTGCTGAGATAATTGCATCAGGCGATTTAATTAAACTGCCCGTAATTGCATCTTGAATGAACAAATTATATGACAATCCTGCTTGAGGTGTTTCACTGTCTGTCGATTTATTCCATTTTAATATTACAGAATTGTTGCCAATTTTTGTGTGCGTTAAACTGGTCGGGTTTGATGGTTTGGCATTTGCTCTTTTGACTGTTCCGTTGATTGTTGGATTTTTACAAATAAGTGCATATCCATTAGTTCCGAATGAGCCGGTAATTAAAACGTCTAAATCGCCATCATTATCGTAATCACCCCAAGCTACAGTGCCGCCAGACATATTTGCTATGCTTGCGTTAATACTGGAAAAAGTTCCATTTATATTTTTGTAAATTTGTACAACCACATTAGTACCGGTGTTACCCGATAATAAGATATCCAACTGACCATCGTTGTTGTAATCGCCCCAAGCAACAGAACTACTGTCAACATTGGGTAAACCGGTTGTAACTTCGGTGAAAACTGAATCGTCGTTTCTGTACAGTTTTGTAACCGGAACTCCATTGCTGTTACCGGTGATAAGTATGTCAATTCTGCCGTCGTTATTATAATCGGCACAAGCGACTGAACTAAATGATACCGGCACTAAGGAGACATTACCATCTGTAAAAAGACCTTGATGTCCATAATAAATTTTAGTTTGCGCTTTTGTTCCGTCAAATCCACTAATGAGTATATCAGCATTACCGTCGTTATTAAAATCTGCAATTGCTACAGAACCATTCATAACACCAATAAAAGGATTACCAATTGTTTGTTGTTCCATAAATATTCCATAGCCGTAACCATAATACAATTTTGTAACCGGTCCATTTCCGTCCCAACCAGTAATTAAAAGGTCTAAACTACCATTGCTATTTTCAGCCCACGTATCAGTGCTAAACTCCACACCTGCGATTTCAGCTCCACAGTTAAAGAAAGTTCCATTGTAATTCTGATAAATTGTTGTAATTGGAGTACCAGTACTGTCTTGTCCGCTGATAACTAAATCGAGCTGACCGTCATTGTTGAAATCGCCCCAAGCCGCCGAACCGTATATAACCCCGGTTAAACCGGCTTGAATGTCGGTAAAAACACCATTGTCGTTGCGATAAATCCGCGCAATGGGTGTTCCATTCAGGTTGCCAATTATTAATACGTCTAAAGCGCCGTCGTTGTTATAATCGCCCCAGACGGCGCAACCGTTTGTTACATTGGGCAACCCAACTCCGGCATCGGTAAACTGCGCATGGACATTGGTGTTTACAAAAAATGTCGCCACCAAAAGCAAGATAGTAAATCTTAACCCGGTGTTAAATTTTAATAATAATTTATTTATAAAAACGCTTATTAATCTAAAGCGTGTAATAAATAAATGAGTTGAACAAAGCATAGAATTTTCCATAATAATTATTTTAATGACAATAGCAAATTTACTAAGATAGAACTTATAAGTGGCTTAAATTATTATCTTAATTTGCTTTGAAGTGACGCAAATCATTTTTCAAGCCCGTTAAGCAAATATAAGATTTTTTTAGAATAAACTGTTCGAAAAAACAGGAAAGAAATAATTTAGTCAACACAATTGAAACGTTAATTTATCTTAATTTATTTTTCGTATTCAAATAATTGGCATTCATCAAAAAAAATAAAAATCACTTTACAGAGCTAATTAAAGTTTAAAAAAATATTACATTTGCAATATAATAGAATGTCAATATTCTGAATATCTCCTATAAAATTTATTTACGTTGAATGATTTTTACAAAGTCAAAATATAACAATAACAAAGAAAAGCGCCAGCTATTCTTACCTACGGTTTTAAAAAAATACGAAACATCAGATTTTGCAACACAATTAAAAGTACGTTTTATTTGCTATTTAAATATTGCAATTATTGCAGCAATGACCTTTATCCTTTTATCGACAAGCTATGTCGAAGTGGTAACAATGCAAAACCATCAGTTATATTTGCCGGTTATTCTTCCCGAAATTATTCAATTAGCCGTATTCATTATTTGTTTCGTATTACTAATAAAAGGTCATTTTAAAATATCCACACATTTGTTAATATCGTCAGCAATGGTTTGTGTGTGGTACGTTATGTGGGTTGATAACGGTCATTACATTGCGCGTTTCGATACAGTTGTTATGATAATTGGATTGCTAAATTTGACACCGCTTTTTATTACAAAATTCAAATCAGCAATTTTGTTTTATATTCCGGCAAACATTATAGCGCTGTTTTGTTTTATATGGCTGCTCAACACAAATAAAGAACTACCGCAATCGGCAAAAGTTGATTTTTTTATCGACAACACAATCGTTATTTTGTTTACCGGTATTGTTGGATACAATGTATTCAGCATCAATAAAAAAATCATAGACAAAACTACACAGGAAATAGCCGGACGCACACGAACCGAAACCGCATTAAAAGAAAGCGATTTATTTCGACGCAGAGTTTTCGACAGTTCTCACATACCAATTGTAGTGATGAATTCGGACACATATCGTTATATCGATTGTAATCAGGCTGCATTAGATATTTACAGATTTACGTCTTACGAAACCATATTCGATAAAACGCCGCTCGATGTTTCGTCGCCTACACAATACGACGGAACGCCGTCAGCAGAAAAGGCAATATTTTATATTGACAAAGCATTGACAGACGGCTCAGTAGTTTTCGAATGGAACCATAAACGACCTGACGGAGAATTGTGGGACGCCGAAGTGCATTTACTCAGCTTTCAGTCCAACGAAAAAACATATCTGCAATTTTCTCTCATCGACATAACCGAGCGCAAAAAAACAGAGAAAGCCCTAAAAGAAAGCGAAGAAAGATTTAAAACACTTTCAACCATTGCCAGCGAAGGATTGATGATTCACGAAAACGGAATTATTATCGATGCCAATCAATCTTTTGCCGACATATTTGATTATTCAAACGTCGAAGATATGATTGGCAAAAATGGTTTGGAGACTTTTCAATTTACGCCCGAAACAAAACCAATTCTTTACGACCATTTTGAAAGAAATTCACCTGCAACTTTCGACGTAGAAGTTGTCAAATTAGACGGACGAATTATTCCAGTCGAAACGCGCGGCATCGAAATAGATTACATGGGACGCAAAGTGCGGCTCGTTTACATGCGCGACATTACCGAGCGCAAGCAAGCAGAAAAAGCGCTCAAAGAAAGCGAAGAACGTTATCGCAAATTAATCGAAGCAATACCCGACATGATAATGGTTTCGGATTTAAAACGCAATATCATTTTTGCCAACGAAGCTTTCGAAAAAATTACAGGCATTACTCCAAACTACTTCGAAAATACAGCAAACAATAAAGCACACATCCATCCCGATGATATAAAACGAGTTCAGGATGCAGTAAAAGAATTACTCGCCGGTAACAACAATTATACACCGACTGTCGAAAACCGTTTTATCGACGCTTGGGGCAACACACATTGGTTTAGCGGCATTGTTGCAAAAATTCAGTTAAACGGACATTTGGTTCTGCAAACCATATCGCGCGATATTACCGAAAAGAAAAAAATAGAAGAAGAACTTGAACAACACCGCAACAATCTCGAAATGCTCGTTCAGGAACGTACCGACGAATTAGCCGCAACCAACGAGGAACTTACAGCCATAAACGAAGAATTATATTTACAGCGCGAAGAACTGCAATCGGCGCTCGACAAATTAAATGAAACACAAAAACAACTTATACAGTCAGAAAAAATGGCGTCGTTGGGTATTCTGGCTGCCGGAATGGCGCACGAAATAAACAATCCACTTAATTTTATAAACGGTGGTATTCTTGGAATTGAAAATTATATTAATGACAATTTACCGGCACATTATTCCGTCGTTTCGCCGTTAATCGATGCTGTACATGTTGGCGTTAAAAGAGCCGCTGGCATTGTGAGCGGTTTAAGTCATTACAGCAAAAGCGACGCCAGACCAAAAGTAGTTTGCGATATTCATTTTATCGTGGAAAATTGCTTGCAGATACTCGAAAGCGACTTTAAAAACAAAGTCGAAATAATCAGAGAATACATCAATAAACCACTTGTCATAAAATGCAACGAAAGCAAACTTCAACAAGCGTTTCAGAACATTATTACCAATGCCGGTCAATCAATAGGCGAGAAGGGAACAATTACCATTGCGTCAATGGTTGACCATGCCAATATTTTTATTTCGATTAGAGACACAGGTTGTGGCATAACGCCCGAAAATATGAATAGAATATTCGATCCTTTTTTTACAACCAAAGAAGCCGGACAAGGCACCGGACTTGGACTGTCCATAACTTATAACGTCATTCAGGAACATTCCGGAACTATCGATTTTGAATCCGAAGTCGGAAAAGGAACCATTGTCAGAATTAAATTACCACTATATAAAACACGAAAATCATGACAAATAAAGCAACATTACTTTACGTTGACGACGAACAAATGAACCTGATGCTTTTTGAATTTAATTTCAGAAAAAAATTTAATATCATCACCGCCGATTCGGGAGTTAAAGGATTGGAATTACTTAATTTAAATCCACAAATTTCGGTTGTTATCAGCGACATGAAAATGCCGTTTATGAATGGTATTGAATTTATTAAAAAAGCAAAAATCGAATATCCGCATATTAACTTTTATATTCTCACCGGATTCGACATTACCGAGGAAATTGCCGATGCGTTGAATGAAAAATTAATTATCAAATATTTTCGTAAACCTTTCGATTTGCAGGAAATTGAAGGAGCTATTTTTGAAGTTATAGGATAAAATACGAACCAATAAATATTAAAAAATGGAAATAGATAACGAATTAAAAGAAATTTTAAATCCAAACAAAGTAGCGCTTTTGATTTGGGACGTGCAAAAAAGATTGGTAGAAAATATTTTTAATGCCGACGCTTTTATGGCAAATAACAATGCAATTATTTCGGCTGCGCATGAAAGTGGCGCGCAAGTGATTTTCTCAAAGATAACCCCATTACCAACGAAATTCGAATCGCCAGTCAGGAAATATTTTTACAAGAATATGCTTTCGTCAATGAAGGTAACGCCCGGCAGTATGGATTTGTCTATCGAGCCGGTGGGCGACGACATTGTCATTCCAAAAAATACGGCAAGCATGTTTATCGGGACAAATTTCGAATTGCTTCTTCGCAATGCAGGAATGACAACCGTAATTATTACAGGTATTGCGACAGAATTTGGCGTTGAATCGACCGCCAGAGATGCGTCAAACCGTGGATTCTTTCCGGTAATTATTTCTGACGCAGTTTCGTCGATGAATAAAGACGCGCATTTCCGTTCGCTCGAAAATTTAAAACGACTGTCAATTCAATTAACTACCCAAGAAATTATTTCGATCTGGAAAAAGTAGTAGCTTTTTTCTAATCACGCATAAGCAGACTAAAAAGATAAGTAAATGGATAATTGATAGTGGACAATGGACAATGGACAATTCGCAAAGCGTTAAAAAATAGTTTATTGATATGAATTGAATACCTTAAAAATTATGTTCACATACTTACTTACGAATAATAAAATGTCCGTGTGTATCCGTCCAATTTTTTTATAACATGTTTTTGTTTGTCTCAATTATCGAAATAAACTAAATTAAAAAATTGCAAAACTGTTTTTATAAATATTGTTGTCCGATAAAAATTCGTTATATTCTACTGCAAAGCCATTAAAAAGATGATAAACGATATATAATAAAAATTTTGGCAGAGCCGATTGGCGAACGCACAAAAAAAATAAAAGTGCAGCCTACCTGCCCGCAGGCTAACCGCGCTGCAGAAGCACTTTTATTTTTTTCCCAGCCGCCCACTAAGAATATACCGTAATCGATTTTAACACTTAAAAATAAACTATATTTGTAATCATAAAAGGTATTAAAAATAGATTATGCAAAATTTACTGAACGATTTGAAAGCTTTATTAGAACAAGACGAAAGACTTGTTTTAAATGGAAAATTGGTTAAGAATAAAATCATTGAACTTTCATTAGTTTTCGATAAAGAACTGATAAAAAAACTAATCTCAAACGAAACAATTAAAAATCATTTTTTTGTTGATGTTGATAGTGTTTTGGTATTTGATAAAATTAAGTTTGTGCGTTTTGTAAGTAATAAAAATTTCTTACCAAATTCGTTTACAAGTTTTAAAAACAAAATTGGGCTTATTCGAGAAGGCGATTATAACGACGATTTTATTACAAAACGGAACGATGTTGTTTTGGCGTGGCCCTATAAAGATTGTTATTTGCAAGGAGGACAAACAAAAGTAGACGATAAACGAAGCGAAATATTCTGGAACGAAACACTTGCACCCGACCAAATTGATAGATTATTAGAGCCAAAATGTTTCACTAATTGGAAACGTTACAATAAAGATGCCGCACTAAATCTCACTGAAATAAAACAAAATGATAATTTTATAATCAAAGGAAATAATCTTTTAGTTTTACATTCACTAAAAAAGCAATTTGCTGGAAAAGTTAAACTAATATACATAGACCCTCCTTATAATACTGGTAGCGATAGCTTTTTATATAATGATAGTTTTAACCATTCCACTTGGTTGACTTTTATGAAAAACCGTTTAGTAGTTGCAAAAGATTTGTTAAAAAATGATGGCAGTATATGGGTTCAATGTGATGATAATGAGCAAGCTTATTTAAGAATTTTATTGGATGAAATTTTTGGCAGAGAAAATTTTATCAATCTTATAACAATTAAAACTAAAATAGCTGGCGTTTCTGGTAGTTCCGAAGGAGGTAGTTTACAAGATAATTGTGAATACATAAATTTTTACGCTAAGCAAAAAGAAATTTTCAAGGTTGCTAATAATATTTACGATAAAATTGAATTATTTGATTTTATTAAAGGTATGGAAGATAATAATAAAAGTTGGAAATATACTTCAATATTAGATAAAGTTGATGATGGGGAATATATTAAATCTATAGAGGCAGGAAACGGCGATGAGATAAAAATATATAAACATACAAATTATTCGATAAAATCTGTAAATGAAATAGCCAGAGTTAGATATAATAATGATATTAAAAAGGCATATTATTATGAAATTAATAAAATTTTCAGAACTACTAATGCACAATCTTCCATTAGACAGAGAATTATGGATGAAAATATACCCGATAATTTGATAAGTATTGAATATGTTCCGATTAAAGGGAAAAATAAAAATAAAATTACAAAATTATATTACAAAGATTCAATAAGAAATTTGATTACTTTCCTTTCTGAAGTAGTTGTAAAAGAAAATGATAAAATTTACAAACAAGAAAAGAAAGGAACTTTATGGGATACAATTAATTATAATAATATAACAAAAGATGGAAATGTAAAATTTGAAAATGGTAAAAAACCAGAAGAATTACTTTATAATATCTTACACTGTGCTACTGATGAATCTGATATTGTTCTAGATTTTTTCAGTGGCAGTGGAACAACTGCTGCAACAGCTTTAAAAATGAATAGAAGATTCATTACTATCGAGCAAATGGATTATATTGAAAATTTACCATTTGAAAGATTAAAAAATGTTGTAAATGGGGATCAATCAGGAATTTCAAAAGAAGTAAATTGGATAGGTGGCGGTGATGTAGTTTATTGCGAATTAATGAAATGGAATCAGGAATATTTAGAAAAAATTGAACAAGTACAAACGCAGGAAGAATTGTTATTATTAATTAACGAAATGCAAAAAAAAGCATTTTTAGATTATTTGTTCAATAAAAAAACATTTGATGAACATATTGATGATTTTAAGGAAATGGATATTATTGAGCAAAAAAAGTTTATGATAAGTATTTTAGACAAAAATCAATTATATTTGAGCTATTCGGAAATTGATGACGAAACTTTTAAAGTATCGGCAGAAGATAAACGTTTGAATAAAATGTTTTACGATAAATAGTACACTGATTAAACTGATTGAACTGATTTTACTGATGCATCAGTTTTTATCAGTACAATCAGTGTACCATTAAAAATAAGCACAATCAGTAGTCCATTAAAAATAAAAATTATGGAATATTTACATTCTGACATTACAAAGTTAATATTAAAAGCATTTTACAATGTTTACAATAAAATGGGCTTTGGCTTTTTAGAAAAAGTTTATGAAAATGCAATGATTATTGAATTACAAAAATTAGGGCTGCAAGCTGAAAAGCAACAACCAATAAAAGTATTTTATGATGAAATATTGGTTGGCGAATATTTTGCTGATATAGTTGTTAATAATAATGTAATCGTGGAATTAAAAGCGCTTGAAAATCTTTGCGAAGCACACGAAGCACAATTAGTAAACTATTTGAAAGCAACAGAAATAGAAGTTGGTTTGCTACTTAATTTTGGTAAAGAACCACAACATAAAAGAAGAGTATTTACGAATGATTTAAAATATAAAAAATAGTACACTGATGAGACTGATTGAACTGATTTGGACAGATTCAAAAAATCAGTCAAATCAGTCAAATCAGTCAAATCAGTGTACCATAAAAAATCAGTTTTATATCAGTCAAATCAGTCAAATCAGTCAAATCAGTGTACCATAAAAAATCAGTTTTATATCAGTCAAATTAGTTCAATCAGTGTACCATAAAAAATTAGTATGAATAGGAAAGACAGAGCAATAGTAACGGAATTAAAAAATCAATTAATTTCGGAATTCAGAACCGATGTGGATAAAATTATTCTTTTCGGGTCGCGTGCTTACGGAAAGCCACATAAACATTCGGATTATGATATTTTATTAATTTTAAATAAAGTTAATTACGATTGGAAATATAAATCGAAAATTATAGATAAAATTTATGATTTAGAATTAGAAAAAAATATAGTATTTGATGTGCATATCATTTCAAATTACGAATTAGAAAAATCGTTGCGCGGAATACAGCCAATTTTCAAAAATGCTATTCAGAAAGGAATTTACGTATGATTTCGGAAGAAGAAAAAAAATCGTTGATAACTTATCGCATTGAACAGGCAAAAAATTCAATAAAAACAGTTCAGTTATTAATCAATTCAAATGATTTTAATGCCGCTGTCAGCCGGATATATTACGGAATGTTTTATATGATATTGGCAATCGCCGTAAAAAACGATTTTGAAACGTCAAAACATCAACAATTAATTGGTTGGTTCAATAAAAATATTGTAAATACCGATGTTTTGCCTCGTCATTATGGAAAACTAATCAATAAAACATTTAAGAGCCGCCAGGAAAGCGACTACGAAGCTTTTATAACCTATTCGCAAGATGAAGTTTTGCAAATGTTTGAAGACATGAAAGAATTTATTAATAAAATTGAAGAATATTTAAAATAATGGAAACTTTATCAAAAAAGTTTGATTTATTCGTTAGCGAAGGTTTCATTCCTATTTCTGTTCCCGAAACAATTAGCGATAATGTTAGCCATCAATTGCGTCCTTATCAAAAAGAAGCTTTTTCGCGTTTTATTTATTATACATCCGAATACAAAAACCGCATCGAGCGACCACATTTGCTTTATCACATGGCAACCGGAAGTGGTAAAACTTTGGTGATGGCTGGTATAATACTTTATTTATATTCAAAAGGTTATACAAATTTTCTTTTTTTTGTAAACAGCACGAATATTCTAAAAAAAACAAAAGAAAATTTTCTTAATCCGTTATCAAGCAAATATTTATTCAATGAAAAAATATCAATTGAAGGTCGTCAGGTTTTAATAAAAGAAGTTAATGATTTTGATAGCGCAAATCCCGAAGATATTAATATTCATTTTAGTACGGTTCAGGGATTGCACGAAAGATTTAATACACCGCGCGAAAATTCGATAACTTACGAAGATTTTCAAAACAAAAAAATCGTACTTATTTCTGACGAAGCCCACCATATAAACGCTGACACAAAGAACCAATCAAAAACTGAAATTGATGTAGATTTATCGTGGGAAAAAACTGTGCAGCAAATTTTCGCAGCAAACGAAAACAATATTATGCTCGAATTTACAGCCACGTTGGAATTGAGTAATTTGTTAATCGCACAGAAATATGCCGATAAAATTATTTTCGATTATTCGTTAAAAAAATTTCGTGAAGACGGTTATTCAAAAGAAGTAAAAACATTACAAGCCGATTTGCCTGCAATAGAACGAGCTATACAAGGCGTAATTTTGAGTCAGTATCGTTTAAAAATGTTTAACAAGTACAAACAAAATATCAAACCGGTTATTCTTATAAAATCCAAAGACATAAAAGATTCGCTAAAAAACGAACAAGAATTTCATCAGACAATCCGAAATTTGCAGCCACAAATAATTCAAAATATTCAAAACATTAATAAAAACGATGTCATTCAAAAAGCATTCGATTATTTTGCAAGTGTTGGCATGTCGCACCACGATTTAATTGATGAGCTAAAAGAAGAATTTGCAGAAGAAAAATGTATTTCGGTAAATTCAAAAAACGACAGCGAAGAAAAACAAATCATTGTAAATTCATTAGAAGATGAAAATAATGAATATCGCGTTGTTTTTGCGGTTGATATGTTAAATGAAGGTTGGGACGTATTGAATTTATTTGACATCATTCGTCTTTATGAAACCCGCGACGCAAAAGGAGGCAAACCCGGAAAAACAACCGTAGCAGAAGCGCAATTAATTGGTAGAGGTGCAAGATATTGTCCGTTTCAAACCAATGATTCGCAAGAAAAACATCAAAGAAAATTTGACGATGATATTGATAACGAATTGAAAATTTGTGAAGAATTGCATTATCATAGTTCCTACAATCCGAAATATATACAAGAACTAAATGTAGCTTTGATAGAATCGGGAATTATACCAAACACCACTATCGAACAAAAATTAGAATTAAAACAAGCGTTTATAGAAAGTGAATTTTATAAAAACAGTTCAATTTTTATAAACAAGCGTTTTAAAAACGAAAATCATTTACCCGAATTTAAAAGCCCAACCATAAAAAAGGAACATAATTACACCATCAGAACCAGAAGCGTTAAAGAAACAACGGTTTTTGGTAATGATTTACAAATGATTCAGGATACGGATTCACGCCAAATGAAATTTAAAAATCTTGGAACAACCATCATTTTAAAAGCATTGTATTCGCTTGATGATTTTAAATTTTCAAATCTTAAAAAATATTTTCCAGTTTTAAAAACATTAAAGGAATTTATAACATCTGATAACTATTTAGGAGAAGTAATTGTTTTTGTTCAGGGTAGTTTTTATAAAGATGAAAGTTTACAACGTCATCAAAAATTTGAAATTGCAAAATATGTACTTATCGAAATTTCTAAAACATTCAAAACAACTTATGAAACTTATATAGGTTCGAAATATTTTGCCCCACAACCGATAAAAGAAATTTTTGTTAATAAAAATCTTCGTTTCAATATTAGTCAGGGCTCTGATAAAGAACTTGGTAAAAAAACAATGCGTTCGGATATTCCGAAAGAATTAGCCATAAATATTGATTCGAAAACTTGGTACGCCTACAAAGATAATTTCGGAACAACCGAAGAAAAATTTTTAGTGAAATTTATTGATAGCAAAATTGCAGATTTAGAAACAAAATTTTCAGATATTTATCTGTTGCGCAATGAAAGATTTTTTCAAATTTATCGTTTCGCCGATGGTAAAGCTACTGAACCGGATTTTGTATTATTCCTGACAGAAAAGGAAACAGAAAAGGAAATTCATTATCAATTATTTATTGAACCCAAAGGCGAACATCTTATTGAAACGGATAAATGGAAAGAAGAATTTTTGCTTTCGATTGAAAAAGAATACGAACCAATTACTTTATTTGAAAATATGGATTTCAAATTATTTGGTTTACCCTTTTACAACGAGAAGCAAAGAAAATCAATATTTAATAAAGCGCTAAATGAAAAAATTGGTTGCTGATACAAACTGAATTGCCAGCGCACACAGTCAGGCACTTTTGCAAGCCCTACGCCCCACTTGCCAACGCTAAAAGACTTGCAAAAGAGCCTGCCTGTTTTGCTTCGGCTCAAAAAAATTAGGTATTAACTCAATTTCATTCAATATTAATTGAAATTTACTCAATATTAATTCAAAAAAATTCAATATTAATTGAAATTTACTCAATATTAATTCAAAAAAATTCAATATTAATTGAAATTTACTCAATATTAATTCAAAAAAATTCAATATTAATTGAAATTTACTCAATATTAATTCAAAAAAATTCAATATTAATTGAAATTTACTCAATATTAATTCAAAAAAA
>Ga0265327_10000674_pt1 | contig 54882 bp, 49 predicted proteins | sample 41621metaG_FD_202089 | JGI IMG/M metagenome (GOLD analysis project Ga0265327, IMG submission 202089) | Rhizosphere microbial communities from Carex aquatilis grown in University of Washington, Seatle, WA, United States - 4-16-21 metaG | ecosystem: Host-associated > Plants > Roots > Rhizosphere... | reverse complement strand
CGAGTTGCTGACCAAGCTGAAGGCCGGCGAGCGTGGGCAGACGGTACAGGTGGCGGCTGGCCGGCCGGCGGTGGCACCGACCGCATCGCCCCCGCCAGGCCGCAACAAGCCTTGGTGGAAGCTCTGGTGATCAGTTGACGAATGGTGAGGGCGGCCCCGTCAGTCTGGGCTACACCTTCACCTCGTCTGGCATCACCTTGTTCACCACCAGCCTGCCCGAGCCAATCAGGCAGCGCTGCGGGGTAGCCTGAGCGTGAAGGCCGAGCCCTCACCAGCCCGGCTTTCAACCAGCAACTCACCGCCCATCAACTCGGTCAGCACTTTGCTCAGCGCCAGGCCCACGCCGGTGCCTTCCACGCTCGTGGCCTCGGCACCCAGCCGGTCGAACGGGGTGAACAGCCTGGTCTGTTGCTCAGCCGTCAAGCCGATGCCGGTGTCTTCCACCCGGATCTCGATGTGCGTCTCGCTGCGGTGGGCCGACACAGTCACGCGCCCGTTGGGGCGGTTGTATTTGATGGCGTTGGACAGCAGGTTGTTGATGACCTGCTGGGTCCGCATCGGGTCTGCCAGAACCTGCAAGACCTCGCGCGGCCCCAGGCAGTTGACCAGCTCCACGTGCATTGCGTCGGCCATGGGCCCGAAGTGCAGCACGCTGGCCTCCACCACGGGCGTGAGGTTCATGGACATGTGCGCCACGGTGATGCGCCCCAGTTCCGCACCAGACAGGTCCAGCATGTCGTCCACCAATTCCACCATGTGCTGGCCGCATTGCAGGATGACCTCGCTGCGCTGCCGCTGGGTGGCGTCGAGGTTCGGGTCCATCAGGTTGAGCTGGGTGTAGCCCATGATGCCGTTGAGCGGGGTGCGCAACTCGTGGCTCACGCGTGAGAGCAGCATGGTCTTGTTGCGGTTGGCGGCCAGGGCCACGTCGCGCTGCACGCGTGCCTCCTGCACGTGGTGCCGTTCGGTGATCTCCATCAGGGTGCCGCACAGTTTGAAGATCTGGCCTTGCGGGTCGCGCACGGCCAGGCCGCGTGCCTCTACCCACCCCGTGCTGCCATCGGGCTTGAGGTACTCCAGCTCCAGCAGGTAGGGCTCGCCCGTCTGGAGCGTGTGGTCGATCTGCCGGGTCAGCCGGGCCCAGCTTTCAGGGGTGTATAGGCGGTCGCTTTCGGCGTAGTCCGGCAGGGGCTCCGAAGGGTCGAAGCCAAAGATGCGGTACATCTCGTCAGACCAGCGTGCGATGTTGGGCCCCAGCTCCCATTCCCAACTGCCGATCTGGCCCAGCCGTTGCGCCTCGCGCAGGGCGGTCTCGCTCTGGCGAAGGCGATCGTAGGCGCGCTCTTGCTCCGCAGCCTGGGCCCGCAGGGCCGCTTCGGCCTCCTTGAGCTTGGTGACCTCGGTGACGTGGCTCATGAAACCCACCACCTCGCCGTTGACGATGTCGGGGATGTAGGTGGCCAGGCTATGGCGCTGGATGCCGTCCTTCCCCGGTACGACGCGCTCGAATAGTTGCTCTTCGCCTCGGAGCGCTCCCCGTATATAGGGCTCGTTGAGCGCGAAGAGCTCCGGGCCGAGCAGGTTTTGAATGCGGGTGCCAATCAGGCTCTCCGGGTCCACGCCAAACCACTTTTCGTAGGCCTTGTTGGCGAAGCGGCAACGCAGGTCGGCGCCCCAGTAAGCCAGCATGGCGGGCACGTGGTCCACCAGCATGCGCATGAAGTCTGGCACCTCGCGGCGCGCGGCATCGTCTGGCTTGGGTTGGGGTGGCTCCGCAACAGGCATCTCGATACTCCCGGGGGCACGGCCATCCGGCCCATTTTGCACACCCTTGGTGCGTTGCGCCACCCCAAGAATGTGTCCTAAATACCCTCATTCCGGTCTTTGATGGCCTGTGGCCTTGAGCTGACGCAGAATGGGTGCCAGCACCCCCAAGGAGACCCGTCATGGCCATCCAGCACGCCACATCCGGCCAGCCCATTGCCCTCTTTGGCGCCCCAGGGCAATCTGCCTCGGCGCAAACCATCGCGCTGTTCAAGACGGACCACCTGGAGGTCATCCGCCTGGTGCTGCCCAAGGGCAAGGCCTTCCCGCCGCACAAGGTGGCGGGCGACATCACTGTGCAATGCCTGGCCGGCCGCATCGCGTTCACGATGGAAGAAGACGACAGCGATGAGGCGCAGCGCCAGGAGCTGTCAGCCGGCGAGATGCTGTACCTGGCCGGCGGCGTGCGCCACGGGTTGGTGGGGCTGGATGACGCCACGGTGCTGGTTACCATCGTGCTCCACACCTAGAACAAGTCAGGCATGCAACCCTACCTCGCCCCCAGCACCTACATCGACTTTGATCACCCCGCCGTGGCCGCCCAGGCTGCGGCCCTGGCCGAAGGGCTTGAGGGCTCGCCACTGGCTTTGGTCAAACGCTGCTTCGAGTTCGTGCGCGACGAGATCCGGCACAGCGCAGACTTCCAGCTCAACCCCGTGACCTGCAAGGCCTCGGACGTGCTGCTGCACCGCACGGGCTATTGCTACGCCAAGAGCCACCTGCTGGCGGCGCTGCTGCGGGCCCATGGCATCCCCACGGGGCTGTGCTACCAGCGCCTGTCGGTGGGCGACAAGGGCGCGCCGTATTGCCTGCACGGGCTCAACGCCGTCTACCTGCCCGATATCGGTTGGTACCGCGTGGATGCGCGGGGCAACAAGCCTGGCGTCAACGCCCAGTTCACGCCCCCGCAAGAGGCGCTGGCCTTTGCCTTGCAAGACCCGATGGAGCGCGACCTGCCCGAGATCTGGGCCGAGCCCCTGCCGGTGGTGGTGCAGGCGCTGCTGGCGTATGACGATGTGGGCCAGGTCTTGCGCCACCTGCCGGATGTGCCTTTGCTGGCCGCTTCGGCCGCTTGAGGGGCGCACATGGTGATCATCATTGTGGGCGCCGGCAAGCTGGCGCAGGAGTTGTTGGGCTTCTTCGCGCACCAGGGCACGCACCAGGTGCTGCCCTGGGCCGAGCTGGGCGGGGCCTTGCACACCGGGGCGGTGCTGGTGCATGCCGGCTCGGGGCGTGAGCTGGATGCGGCCATCAGCTACTGCATGCAGACGCAGTCCACCCTGGTGGAGCTGGCCACGGGCACCGGCATCGAGCAGCGCGCACTGGGTTTCCCGGTGGTGCTGTGCCCCAACACCAATATCCTCATGCTCAAGGTCATGGCGATGCTGGCCAGCCATGGGCCGCGGTTGGCGGGCTACACGCGCCAGCTCACCGAGTCACACCAGGCGGGCAAGTCGTCCACGCCCGGCACCGCCGTGGAGCTGGCCGAGGCCGTGGGCTTGCAGCGCGATGACATCGTCTCGGTGCGGGACCCCGCCGAGCAGCAAGACCGCCTGCACATCCCCGCCGAGCACCTGAGCCGGCATGCCTTCCACCGCCTGGTGATCGAAGACGGCCTCAGCAGCATGACGCTGGAGACGCGTGTGTTCGGCCCCGCGCCGTATGCCCAGGGGCTGGCCCACATCGTGGACGCCATTGGCGCGCACCGCCTGGAGAACCGGCTCTACAAGGTCACCGAGTTCATCGAGAACGATTGGTTGTAACTAGGGATAGCCGGCGCACCTGATTTCGATTGCAATGCGGCCATCGGCAGGAGGCCCCATGTGCGAAGTCTTTGGCCCGTTGGTGATTGACAAGGACAAGCTCGAGCTGGTGAAGCTGGTGATCAGCGTCATCAGCCTGATCAGCTTGATCGGGATCTTCGCAGCCTTGCTGTCCATGCGGGTCACGGTCTGCAATCAGCTGTACGCGCGTTGGCAAGCGCTGCTGTTCAAGCTGGCCGATGTGGTGCAGGAGCATGCCACCCTGAAAACGGCCTACACCCGTGACCTGCCTGCCCGGACCAAGGCCCACTACATTGCCGTGGCCTACATCAACCTGTTCGAAGAAGCCTACCGTTACCGGCATGCGCGCTTCGCCTTTGTGTGGCGCGTTCTGCCCGAGCCGTTCTGGGACTCGATCGTCCGGTCCATGACCAAGCAGTTCTCCAGCTACCTTTACTTCAGGACCTTCTGGGCGACCGAGAAGGACAGCTTCTCGGACGACTTCAATGCCTTCGTCCAGGCTGAAATCATCCCCAAGTGCCCTCGCTCCAACGAGGGCTGAGGGCGCGGCCACTGGCGCACCCTCGCTCACTCCACGATCTGCACACCCTGCCCAAAGGCCACGCGGCCCTTGATCTCTTGCGCCGCCTCGGTGGGCTCGGGGTAGTACCAGACGGCATCTGGCTTCATGTCGCCATTGGCCAGCAGGCTCATGTAGTGGGCCTGCCCCTTCCAGATGCAGCTGGTGCGGTGGTTGCTGAAGGTGGTGTAGGCCTTGTTGAGCGAATGCTCGGGGAAGTAGTGGTTGCCTTCCACGGTGACGATGTCATCGCTCTCGGCCACGGTCACGCCGTTCCAGATCGCTTTCATGCGGGGTCCTCTTTGTTGCTGGGGTCGATGCCGAATCATCGCACCACAGCGCAGGCATGGCCATGGTGAAATACGCTTCAACTTCACTCACACAGGATGACGCCATGACATCGACTGCACGCCTCGCCAGGCTCCTCAAGGTGGCCGCCTTGTTCGGCCTGGGTTTTGCCTCGGCCCTGGTGGCGCAGACCTTCACGGACTCGCCCCAGCGTGTCGAGCTCAAGCGTGCAGACCTGTCTGGCGCACCAGGCATGGAGGTGGCTTATGTGCTGCAGGGCGCCTCGATCCAGGTCCCAGGCAAGGACCCCGCCACGCTCGCGGCCGGCGCGACTTTGCTCAACCTGCGCGACATCCGGCACGGGGGATTCAAGGTGGTGGGTGAGGTGCCGCTCAAGCTGTTCACGGTGCATGTGGTCGACAAGGGGCAGCCTTTGTACGACTACACGAAGTGATCACCTGCCTGGGAGCGCCCTGACGTGCACCGTCCTCACCCTTTTGCCTGCCAGGTCGTCTTCCTGGACGCCGGTACCTTGCCTTGCGGCCTGCCGTTCGCGCAACATCTCGACGCGAGCTTGCTGGCCCACCTGGCCTACCAGGCTCATGAACGCACCGCCCCAGCCGAGGTGGCCGCGCGCATCGCCCAGGCCGAGGTGGTGGTGACCAACAAGGTGCGCCTGGGTGCCGAGCTGCTGGCGCAGGCGCCGCAGCTCCAACGCATCTGCATCGCCGCGGCAGGCATGGACAACGTGGACCTGCAGGCCGCGCGCAGCCTGGGCATCACCGTGCACAACGTGCCCGACTATGGCAGCGATTCGGTGGCCGAGCACGTGATGGCCACGCTGCTGGCGCTGCGCCGGCGCCTGGCCGAGTACAGCCGCGCCGCCATTGACGGGCGCTGGTCGGCCTCGCCGCATTTTTGCTGGCACGGGCCGCGCATCCAGCCCGTGGGGGGCTCGACGCTGGGCATCGTGGGGCGCGGGCGCATCGGGCAGGCCACGGCGCGGCTGGCGCAAGGCCTGGGCATGCGCGTGCTGTTTGCGCAGCGCCCAGGGCGTGAGGCTGCCGATGACGAGCGCCCGCTGGACGATCTGCTGGCGCAGTGCGATGCCGTCAGCCTGCATGTGCCGCTCACCCCGGATACGCGCGGCCTGATTGACGCCCGGCGCCTGGCCTTGATGAAGCCCGATGCCGTGCTGATCAACACCGGCCGCGGCGCCCTGGTGGACCCGCATGCCCTGGTCGCGGCGTTGCGCGCACAGCGCCTGGCCGGTGCCGCCATGGACGTGCTGGAGGTGGAGCCCCCACCGCCTGATCACCCGTTGCTGGCACCGGGCATCCCCAACCTGCTGCTGACACCGCATGTGGCCTGGGCCAGCGAGCAGGCACAGCAACGCCTGGCATCGCGCCTGGCCGAGCAGGTGGCGCAGCACCTGCGTGAGCGGGTCTCGTTGGCCCCCACCAGCCCACCGGGTGCCGCATGACGCCGCCCGAGTTGCTGCGCCATCTCTACAGCGTGGCCGTGGCCCGCGCCCACCCGGCCGCGGTGCTGCCGGCGCACCTGCCTGCGCCGCCCCAAGGCCGCACGGTGGTGATCGGTGCGGGCAAGGCCAGCGGCGCCATGGCCCGCGCGCTCGATGCCGCCTGGCCTGCAGACCGGCCCTTGAGCGGCACCGTGGTCACGCGTTATGGCCATGTGCCGCCATGGGCACCGGGGCAGGCTCCCCCGCGCATCACCGTGCTGGAGGCTGCCCACCCTGTGCCTGACGAGGCGGGCCTGCATGCCACCCATGCCATCGTGGCCGCGCTGCAAGGCCTCACGGCCGATGACCTCGTCATCGCCTTGATGTCCGGTGGTGGCTCGGCCCTGCTCACGCTGCCCTTGCCGGGCTGGGCCCTGTTCGACGAGCAGGACTTGCACCGCCAGCTCTTGCGTTGTGGCGCGTCCATCACCGAGGTCAACACGGTGCGCCGCCACCTGTCTGCCATCAAGGGTGGGCGTCTGGCCGGCCTGTGCGGGCCCGCACCCATGCTGACCCTGGCCATCTCCGACGTGCCCGGCGACCGCCTGGAAGACATCGCCAGCGGCCCCACCGTGCCCGACCCAACCACCTGTGCCGATGCCCTGGCCGTGATCGACCGCTACGGGCTGGCCTTGCCCGCTGCCCTCATCCAGCAGTTGCGGCGCGGCGAGCTGGAAACGCCCAAGCCCGGCGACCCGGTGTTTGCGCAGCACAGCGCCCGCCTGATCGCCACGCCGCAGGACATGCTGGAGGCTGCCGCACAGGCCGCCCGGGAAGCCGGCTTGCAAGCCCACATCCTGAGCGACCGCATGGAAGGCGAGGCCCGCGATGTGGGCAAGCTGCACGCCGCCCTGGCCCTGCAGGTGGCCCGCCATCAACAGCCCTTCAAGCCGCCTTGCGTGTTGCTCTCGGGTGGCGAGACCACGGTCACGCTGGATGCCATCGCGCAGCAGACCGGCAGCGGCGGGCGGTGTTCAGAGCTGATGCTCAGTGCCGCCCTGGCCTTGCAAGGCGAGCCTGGCGTGTGGATGCTGGCTGCGGACACCGATGGCATCGATGGCCACAGCGAGGCCGCAGGCGCCGTCATCACCCCCGACACCTTGGCGCATGCACAAGCTCGGGGCCTGGATGCCCGCGCCATGCTGCATGCTCATGATTCGGGCCGTTTTTTCGAGGCCTTGGGTGACTGCCTGATGCCCGGGCCCACGTTCACCAATGTGAACGATTTCCGCGCCGTGTTGATCAGGTAAGGCAAGCAGGTAAGGCACGCAGACCGCCTCCCTAGGATTCATCCGATCCTAGGGATACCGGCCGCACCGGCATCGGCACACATTGCAGTCTCCATTGACTCGTGCCCGATTGGAGGCCTGCCATGACCGCTCAACCCTATGTCCACCCGACGCTGTATCAACTGGCCGGCTCCGGCTTGCAAATCACTTATGCCACCAGTGGCATTGATGGCCGTCCGCATCTGCAGTACCACGACAGCCAGCACAACCAGAACTTCATTGGCGACCAGATCCGCAGCACGGCGTGTGACCTGGGTACGCTGGTCAGCGTCACCCTGTTGCTTACCGTGGATTCAGGCTCCACCTCGTTCAGCCTCTTGATCCCCAGGGTCAATCTGCAGTCTGGCGAGATCGGGCAGGTCAGCACCGAAGGCATCCTGACGGTGCACCGCTTCTCGGTGGTGCCCGTGTTCAACCATGGTCAGCTGGATCACTACACCGTGAACCGCCTGCACGGCACGGCGCGACACGTGCTGTTCTGAAGCTGGCCCGCTTCAGGAAGGACGCGTCAGGACGGGAACACCAGGCGCCTGCCCAACTGGCGCAGCGGCGGGCTCTGGGCGTAGAGCTTTTCAGGGTCCACGTAGTTGGACTTCATCACGTACTGGCGCATCTTGTCCATGGACTGGCGCGGTATGGTCGTCACGACCATGTTGGCCAGGCCCATGGGGATCGCGCCACCCGGGTCGCCATGGCCTTCCAGCTCGACGGCCGTGCGCGTGGCCGACAAGGGCCGCAGCGTCCACGAGGACTTCAGGTTGGGCATGCGCACGTGCTCGGCCTGAGGCGGCAAGATGCCATCCTTGCTTTCAACGTCCACATAGATGGCCAGGGTGTCGGGGTCTTGCCTGACCTTCACATGGGCCACCACATCGCGTGAGCGCACCGGCCAGATGCCGTTGATGGCCATGTACACGTAGGCATCATTGGGGCCTTGCCCCTGAAGGAAGCGTGCCTCGCGCAGCAGAAAGAACCACTCGTGCATGGTGGAGACATCGGCCAGCGTGGCCACCACCTGCTTGATGGGCGCGTTGATCTCCATCACGCCCTTGAAGTCCTTGAGCGGGTTGCCCGGCAACTGGCGGGTGTAGATGGCAATGCCATTGCTGTCGCCGTCCAGCGTCCACACGCTCTGGTCTGCCCGCGCCGAAAAGGGCGTCAACAGGGGCGCCAGCATCAGGCAAGCCAGCAGGATGTGAAAAATCGCCTCAAAAGGACCGGTGAACCGTTGTGCGCGTGTCATGCCCTCATTAACGCCGGAGTTGCCCTGCCGGGTTGAGCGTGTTTTCCCCAGTTCAGGCGCGGGTGTCGGTCGGCGCGGCCCTTCTGCGTCGAATCCTGCTCAAAGAAACCGGGGTGATCCCCAGATACCGGGCCAGGTCCTTTTGCGGCACGCGCTGGGCCAGGTTGCCATCACGCGCAACGAAGGCGGCATAACGCTCCTCCGGGCTGAGCGTGAGCAGATCGTGCTCGCGCCATTCTTTGCGGATGGCGTAGTCCTTCCAGCCGTTGAGCAAGGCTGTGCGCCACAAGGGGGCAGCCTGGGCGGTCTGCTCGATCCAGGCGTAGTCCAGGCGTTCAAGCTCGCAGGGCTCGATGGCGGCGCAGGCATAGCTGCACACGCCGCCCGGTGACATGGCTGTCACGCTGCCAAAGAAGGCGCCCTCGGCCATGAAGTCCTGCACCCACTCATCGCCTTGCGCCGTGCGGTAGAGCAGCTTCACGCAGCCGCGCCTGATCACGTACAGATAGGGATGCGGCTGCCCCATCTCGAACAGCACCTCGTCTTTGCCCAGCGACACGATGCGCACGTGCGCCAGCGTATCGGCAGGCAGCGTCACCGCCTGACCGGCCAGTGCGCACAACACATCGGCGCAATGCAAACCCTGCTTATCCATTGTTAATGACAGCTGTTCAACTGGTGCCGATCATGCCGTCTTTCACCAATAAAACATGAGGAGATGAGCATGAGCGTGGCGATGTTGGAAACCGGGCTGGGCATGTGGGGCGCGTATGCAGGGCCCTGTCTGATGTACCTGGCCTTGGGTGCCTTGCTGCTGTTCGGCTTGCCGCTGCTGCTGTGGCCGCTGCGCTGGGCTCGCCTGTTGGGCTGGGCCTCGACGCCCCAAGACCACCTGGCCATTTACTTCGGGCGCACGCTGGGCATGGTCACCTGTGCGATGTCCATCGCCGCCTTGATGGCAGTGAATCACCCCTCGCTGTGGCCTCTGCTCTACAACCTGAACATCATGATCTTTCTGGCCAACACGGGTGTGCATGCCTGGGGTGCGATCAAGCGCATCCAGCCTATGGCCGAGACCTGGGAGATCCCATACTGGTTCGCCTTGGCGGCGGTGCAATATCTGTTCTATCCGGCCACGCACTGGACCTGGGGCTGACCCGCTCTGGGCGCTGGTGGGGCAGAGTCAATAGAATCACGGCTTGGCCCCTGCCCACCAACTGACACAAGGCACCCTCCCATGTCGCGCACCTTCCGCATCGCCCCCAGCATCCTGTCCGCCGACTTTGCCCGCCTGGGCGAGGAGGTTCGCAACGTGATCGACGCGGGTGCGGACTGGATCCACTTCGACGTGATGGACAACCACTACGTGCCCAACCTGACCTTCGGGCCCATGGTGTGCCAGGCCCTGCGCAAGCACTCGGTCAAGGCCGACGGCACCAAGGTGCCCATCGACGTGCACCTGATGGTGCAGCCCGTTGACGCCCTGGCCCAGGCCTTTGCCAAGTCCGGTGCCGACGTCATCACCTTCCACCCCGACGCCAGCGCCCATGTGGACCGCACGTTGCAGCTGATCAAGGCCGAAGGCTGCCAGGCCGGCCTGGTGTTCAACCCCGCCATGCCCATCGACATGCTGGAGTGGGTGATCGACAAGGTGGACGTGGTGCTCTTGATGAGCGTGAACCCGGGCTTTGGCGGCCAGAGCTTCATTGACAGTGCGCTGCGCAAGGCCGAGAAGGTGCGCAAGCTCATTGACGCCTCCGGCCGCGACATCCGCCTGGAAATCGACGGCGGCATCAAGGTGGACAACATCCGCCGCGTGGCCGATGCCGGTGTGGACACCTTCGTGGCGGGCAGCGCCATCTTTGGTCAGCCCAGCTACAAGGCGGTGATTGACGCAATGCGCGAGGAACTGACCAAGGCCGCTTGATCGAGTCCGCCAGTCGCCGGGGCATCACCATTCGATACAAACCCGGCGGCATCCCCGCTATGCTTGGCTCATCATGCCCAGCTTTACCCGCCCCATCTCATCCCGCCTGCCCCAGGTCGGCACCACCATCTTCACGGTGATGTCGGCCTTGGCGCAGCAGCATGGCGCCATCAACCTGTCGCAGGGCTTCCCGGACTTTGACGCGCCCGCCGACCTGCTGGCCTTGTTGAACGACGCGACCAAGGCCGGCCACAACCAGTACGCTCCCATGACGGGCGTGCCGGTGCTGCGCGAGGCGATCGCGGCCAAGGTGAACACGCTGTACGGCGCGAGCTACGACGTGGCCGACGAGATCACGGTCACCGCCGGGGCCACGCAGGCCATCTTCACGGCCGTGGCGGCCATGGTGCACCCGGGCGACGAGGTCATCGTGTTCACGCCGGTGTACGACAGTTATGGGCCGGCCATCGAGCTGCAAGGCGGCAAGGTGGTCTACGCCGACCTGACCCTGCCCGACTACCGGCCTGACTGGGCCAAGGTCCAGGCGCTGATCACGCCGCGCACGCGCATGATCATCATCAACTCGCCGCACAACCCCACCGGCACGGTGTGGACCGCCGATGACATGGCCGCGCTCGAAGCCCTGGTCAAAGGCACCGACATCGTCATCGTCAGCGACGAGGTCTACGAGCACATGGTGTTCGACAACGCCCGCCACGAAAGCGTGCTGCGCTACCCCGGCCTGGCCGAGCGCAGCTTCGTGGTCTCCAGCTTCGGCAAGACCTATCACATCACCGGCTGGAAGGTGGCCTACTGCCTGGCCCCGCGCGAGCTGATGGCCGAGTTCCGCAAGGCGCACCAGTTCATCGTGTTCACGGTGCATGCGCCCTCGCAGTACGCGCTGGCCGAGTTCATGAAGCGCCCGGGCTGGTACGAGCAGCTCAAGGCCCTGTACCAGGGCAAGCGCGACATCTTCAGGCAGGCCTTGGGTGGCTCACGTTTTGAGCTGTTGCCTTGCCAGGGCACCTACTTCCAGTGCGTCAAGTACAGCGCCATCAGTGAAGAAGGCGACCGCGCCTTTGTGGAGCGCCTCACGCGCGAGCATGGCGTGGCGGCCATCCCCGTGTCGGCCTTCTACCCCAAGGGCGACGACCACGGCGTGATCCGCTTCTGTTTTGCCAAGTCAGCGGCCACGCTGGAGAAGGCGCTGGAGCGGCTGATCAAGCTGTGAGGGTCTTTGTGGCCTCAAGACGACGCCGCCGGTTGATGCACGACATGAATCGCCGAAAGGGACGCAATCCGTTACATCCCTTGCGCTGATCGGGGTGGGGCGATGTCCGCATGCCCTGAAAATGCCTGATTCCGGTCATGTCAGGGACGTCATACAAGCCATGAAAGCTGTTCTTCGTTTTGCCGCCTCGGCGGCCTGCGTGCTGGCCACTTTCGCCCAGCCTGCACACGCCGCCCAGAAGTTCTGCGTGTTTGACTTCCTGGGTGCTTCGGGGGACATGTTCAACCTGGCCAAGGACTACGCCGTGGCCATGCAGCGCTATGGCGTGGACTTCGAGTTGCGCGGCTTCAACAACGAGGCGCTGGCCGCCGAAGAGTTCCGCAAGGGCAACTGCGACGCCATGGTGGCCACGGCCTTTCGCACGCGCCAGTTCAACTCGGTGTCGGCGTCCATCGATTCACTGGGCTCTACCACCATCTTGCGCAACGGCCGGGTGGACATGGGAGCCACGTACGAAGTGCTGCGCAAGCTGATCCAGACCTACGCGGCACCCTCGCCCCAGGTGAGCAAGCTGATGACGCAGGGGGAGTATGAAATCGGCGGCATTGCACCTGCTGGTGCGGCCTACCCCTTCGTCAACGACCGCAAGCTCAGCTCGATCGAGGCGCTGGCCGGCAAACGCATCTCGGCCTTCGATTACGACAAGGCCCAGGCCGCGATGATCCAGCGCATCCATGCCGTGCCGGTGTCCACCGACATCTCGAACTTCCACCTCAAGTTCAACGCCGGCCAGCTCGACATGATGGCCGCGCCCACCATGGCCTACAAGCCACTGGAGTTGCAAAAGGGCATGGGCAGCAAGGGCGGGGTCACGCGTTTCCCGTTGCTGATCGTGTCCTACCAGATGGTCTTCAAGCGGGACAAGTTCCCTGAAGGCTTTGGCGAAAAATCGCGAGAGTTCTGGATGAGCCAGTTCGACCGTGTGCTGCAGATCATCCGCACGGCCGACTCCACCATCCCGCCCATGGCCTGGATCGACATCGAGCCCGAGGACGCGGTCAAGTACACGCTGCTCTTGCGCGAGTCGCGGGTGCAGCTGGCCCAGCAAGGCCTGTATGACAAGCGCGGCCTCAAGGTCATCAAGCGCATTCGCTGCCATGTGAACCCGGCTGACCCGGAGTGCGCCACCAAGTCGGAAGAAGACTGGAAATAGGCCTTGGGCCGTGGGCTCGCCGCCATCAAAGGGTTTGTGGCGAGTCTTCAGTATTTAACGAGCATCAATAATTCGGGCTTCCTTTGCTGCCTTTGGCGCAGCGTGTTTGACAGGGAGCCCGATATGCACCGACCCGCGCGTTTTCTGACCGCCTCGACATTGGCCTTGGCGGCGGCGTCCTCCATGGCCGCTCAGAAATTGTGTGTTTTTGATTTTCTGGGGACTTCGGGAGATGCCTACGGCATGTCCAAGGACTACGCCGTGGCCATGCAGCGCTCGGGTGTGGACCTCGAACTCCAGGCCTACACCAGCGAGGCCGTGGCCACTGAAGATTTCCGTGCCGGCGTGTGTGATGCCGTCATGGCCACAGCCTTTCGCACGAGGCAGTTCAACGCGGTGGCCGCCTCCAGCGATTCGCTGGGCGCCACCACGATCGTGCGCAAGGGCACCATCGACATGGCGGGCACCTACGAGGTCCTGCGCAAGCTGATCCAGACCTATTCCACGCCCTCGCCCCTGGTCACCAAGCTGATGGTGCAGGGCGATTACGAGGTGGGTGGCATCCTGCCCATCGGGCCGGCCTACCCCTTCGTCAACGACCGCAGGCTGAGCTCGGTCGAGGCCCTGGCCGGCAAGCGCATTGCGGCCTTCGACTATGACAAGGCGCAGGCGGTGATGATCCAGCGCATTGGCGCGCAGCCCGTGTCGGCCGATGTGAGCAACCTGCACACCAAGTTCAACAATGGCCTGGTGGACATGATTGCCGTGCCCACGCTGGCCTACAAGCCGCTGGAGCTGCAAAAGGGCCTGGGCACCAAGGGTGGCGTGGACCGCTTCCCCATCATGGTGGTGACCTACCAGTCGATCTTCCGGCGCAGCCGCTTCCCAGAAGGCTTTGGCGACGCCTCACGCGCTTACTGGCTGGCCCAGTTCGACCGCGTGCTGCAACTGGTCAAGACGGGAGACGCGTCCATCCCGCCTGCGCAGTGGGTGGACATCGGCCCCGAAGAGGCCGTCAAGTACACGCTGATGCTGCGCGAAGCGCGCATCGACCTGGCGCAGCAGGGCTTGTACGACAAGCGCGGCCTGCGCGTCATCAAGCGCATCCGCTGCCATGTGAACCCTTCCGACCAGGAGTGCACGACCAAGTCGGAAGAGGAGTGGAAATAACTCAGTTGGCGCCAACGGCCTTGGCGGCATTGAACAGCCACAGGCTCTCGGCGTTGGGTGTAGCGCTCTTGAGGCCACGCAGCAGGCCCACGGTGAGGTTGGACACGGTGGCGCTCAAGGTGCCGCCATTCCAGCCGGTCAGCGTGCTGTTGTTGGCGATGGTCAAGGTGTTGTTGCCGCCCAGGTTGTGGCTGCGCACGGTGCCGCTCTCGCTCCACAGCAGGTAGCTGCTGGGCACTTCACCACCGATGGTCGTGCTGGTGCCGTTGATGACCGTCACCAGGCTGGCGGCGGCACTCAGCGCAGACAGATGATCACTGTTGCCCAGGTCCAGTCGGGTCAGTGCCGAGGTGTCTACGCTCGTGTCCGATTGCTGGCTGATCACCAGCACTTCACCCAAGTGGGCCTGGATGCCCACGCGTGCCATCGAGCCGCTCAAGGCCACATCACGCTTGCTGCCGTCCTTGCCGATGACGGTCAGGGTGTCGCCGCTGTCACGACGGATCACCATGGCCAGCGAACTGGGGGTCATGGCATGGGCGGCAACTTCCGGCACCTCGTCCACCGAGGTGAGGCCCAGGCTGGCCAGCTTCTCGGCGTTCTGCCCGGGCTTGAGGCGCATCAGCACCAGTTCGGCGGCTGCCTGGGGCTCAGGGGTCACGACGGCAATGGCCGCTGCGGGCACGACCCCAGGGATCACGTCCACGTAATAGGTGGCGTCCTCGTCGGTGTGCACCAAGGGGGCTTGACTCATATTGAGCGTGGCCACGGCCGTCGCAGACAGGGTGCTGGTGGACCAGTCCAGGGTGCGAACGTCCGAGCCCACGCGCAGGTAGATCTTGTCCTTGGTGCCGGCCACCTTGCCAAAGAGGGTGACGGAATGGAAGTGGGTCGTGGTCGCGCCGCTGACATCGGTGCTCGTCCAGGTCGGGATGGCGCCGTTGACCACATTGGTCGCTGTCTGCGTGCTGGCATCGATGACCACGAGCTTGTGGTTGGCGTCGATGCCCACAAGGCGGGTGACCAGGCCGGTGCTGTCGCGCAGCACGTCGATGTAGGCCGGGCCCGTGGCCGTGCTCGCATCGCTGGAGGACAGGGCTGTCCTGACGTCGTTGTCTGCCGGCGTGTTGCACAGGCCGTCGGCGCCACCGGTCGTGTAACTCAGGTAGCTCGTTTGGGCGCTGGTATCGCGCTCGACGACCTCGCGCACTTCACATGCATTGGCCTCGTTCGATACCTGGCGCGCCGTGGGCTTGCTCAGCACATTGCCGGCATGCTCCAGCGAGATCTCATAGAGCTTGTGCTGGTAGACGTAGTAGGCCTTGGTCTGGCGGCCGGCCTGGTAGCCGTCAGCGGTGACGGTGAAGGCCTGAGCCACCTTCGCGCTGGTGAGTGGGTCCAGCGCCACGGTGGTGACTTCTGCACCTGTGGTGTCGTCGACCAGGCTCAGCACCGAGGTCACGGTGTCTTCAGCGCCACCAACGCCGGGCGTGGTGCTGCTGCGTACACCGGTGACGTAGCTGCGGGTGTCAGCGCTGTCGGGGTTCAGGCTGCTGGGCGAGGCGCTGGTGGACGCGTTGTCGTCGTCAGGGTACTGGCAACCTGTCATCAACACGCTGGAGGCCAGCAAGGTCAGCAGACTGGATGCAATCGAAAGGCGTCTCAGGGCCATGAAGTGTCTCCTCGGTATCGGTATGGGTTGCAACGACAAAGTCACCGTGACGCCGGTGAGGCGTGCCATGAGGAGCGCGCCTTCTTGTCTCGAAGCGGTGCACCGAAGAAATCGTGATGGAAGTCACAAATATGGCCAGGGCCATTCTGGCCAAGCCTGTCCGAATCGCCTCTTCGGGCTTGCCCTGATACGACGCACGATCCTGTAACCAGATGCGATGGCGGGGGCATCACATGGAATCAAACCCGACAAGCCGGTGCGTGGGGTCAAGTCGTGGCGCAAGCGGGCAAGTCTTGCCGGGTGTGGCTTGTCAAGATCGCGGCTCGTTGTTCACAGCATTTGGAGACAAGACATGGCCGCAGGCAGCAAAGGTTTGCAACTGAGTTTCGCGATCCACGCGATGGTGTACGTGATGGTGATGGCGGGCCTGTGGCGCATCAACGCGACCACCAGCAGCCAGTACGACTGGGCAGGCATCGTGGCCTGGGGTTGGGGCATGGGCCTGGCTGCCCATGGCATGGTGTGGCTGGTGTTCGGGCGCGGCGGCAAAGGCCGCACACGCACTGCCCGCTGACGCGCACGGGCGCCCGCCCTGTCAGCCCTTGATCACAGCTGGATCAGGCCTGGCCGCCATACAGGCGCGAGGCATGCAGGCCCAGGCCGGTGGCCACCGAGGCCAGGCGGTCGCCGCGCACGGCCTTGGCTTCGGGGAAGGCCGCTTCCAGCTGGTCGGTCAGCAGCTTCAGGCCGGTTGAACCACCGGTGAAGTACAGGGCGTTGATGTCACTGAGCTGCACGCCGGCTTGCGCCACCGTGTCGCGTGCACAGGCCACGATGCGGCCCAGATCGGGGTTGAGCGCCTTGCCCACCTGGGCGGCGCTCAAGGGGCTGTGCAGGCCTTTTTCAATCAAGGTGAGGTCGATGTCGGTGTCGCCGCCTTGCGAGACGGCGATCTTGGCCGCTTCGGCGCGGCCCACCAGGGCATGGCCCAGGCGCTCCAGCACGACCTTGATCAGGCGCTGGTGCTGCACCGGGTCGCCATAGAAGTCCGCCATGGCGCGCAGCTCGGCCACGCGCTGCGGCTGGTACACCGTGTTGATCAGGTGCCAGGTGGTCAGGTCGAAGTAGACGCGGCTGGGCACGGGGCGCGGGTCCTGGCCTTTGATGCTGGGGCCGAAGCCGCCATAGCCCATGGGCGGCATGACGCTGGCCAGCGAGATGTGGCGGTCAAAATCGGTACCGGCGATGTGCACGCCATGGTTGGCCAGGATGTCTTCGCGGCGGTCCAGGCGCTTGGCGCGCTGCGGGCCCACGCGCACCACGGAAAAGTCTGACGTGCCGCCGCCGATGTCGGCCACCAGCACCAGCTCTTCTTTGGTGACGTGCTGTTCGTAGTCGAAGGCCGCGGCAATCGGTTCGAACTGGAAGGACACGTCCTTGAAGCCCACGGCGCGCGCAGCGGCTTCCAGCGAGGCTTGCGCGGCCTTGTCGCGCTCGGGCTCGTCGTCCACGAAGAACACGGGGCGGCCCATGACCACGCTGTCCAGGTTCCGGCTGCCGGCCTTTTCGGCCTGGGTGCGCAGGTGGCGCAGGTAGCCGGTGATGACGTCCAGGTACTTCACGCCAAAGCCATGGCCCACCTCGGTGGTCTGGTCAACCAGCGCCGTGCCCAGGATGCTCTTCATGGAGCGCATCAGGCGGCCTTCGTAGCCGTCGATGTAGGCCTGCACGGCGGCGCGGCCAAAGGTGCGCGGCAGGTTGTCGTCAAAGCTGGTGCCACGCCAGGTGCCCGGCGGCAGGTCGTCGGCGTCCGTGCAGTAGAAGACGGCCGTGGGCATGGTCAGGTGCTCGCCTTCCAGGGGCACCAGGCGCATGCCGGGGCCCGCGCTGTCGGTGGCGGCGCGCGCAATGGCAATGGCCGAGTTGGAGGTGCCGAAGTCGATGGCGCAGTAGCTCATGGGCAGGGGGCGATCACAGGGTAATGCAAGGCAGGGGCGCGATTGTAGGGGCTTGGCTGATGGGCTGGTTGACGGGACTCATTGGTCACGGAACTCGCCCGGCGTCGTGCCGGCCCAGCGCCGAAACGCATGGATGAAGGCGGCGGACTCGGCATAACCGATCTGCGCCGCAATGTCCTCAACCGGCAGCTTGGTGTTTTTAAGCAGGTAGCGTGCCTTGGCGTAACGCGCGTCGGCCAGCAGGTCGCGGAAGCTGCGGCCATCGTCGCTGAGCTGGCGGCGCAGGCTGCGCTCGGACATGTCAAAGGACTTGGCCACGTCTTCCGCCGATGGGAAGTGGCCGTTGAACATGCCCAGGTGGTTGAGCACGCGGTCGGCCAGCGAGTCGCTGCTGGCTTCCTGCTGCTTGAGCTGCTGGTCGCACATGGTGCGGTACATGGCGTGGGCGTTGGGGTCGGCCGTGGGCAGCTTGATCTGCAGGTACTCGTTGCGCAGCCAGAAGCGCACCTCTTGCTCTCCCCAGCGAACCGGGCAGCCGAAGTGTTCCTCATAGGCGAGGGCTTCAGGTGGCTTGGGGTAGGGCATGTCCAGCCGTTCGGGGCGCAGGTTCAGGCCCATGGTGGCCTGCATGTCGCGCAGCATCTTGTAGGTGCCCGAGGCCTCGCCATCCACCCGGAAGCGGAAGGCCTTGGCGGGCATCATCATGGGGTCGAGGATGAGGGCGCTCAGGCGCTCGCCGGGCTCCAGCCTCAGGGTGCCATAGAGGTAAGTCAGGCGCTGGTAGCGGATGCCGGTCTGGATGGCCTCATAGGCCGTGGGGCAGGTCATCAGCAGCATGACCAGGGGGCCGTAGCCCGCCAGGCCAAAGAAGACGCCCATCTTCAGGCCGATCAGCGGGTCGTGCAGGGTCTCGGCCCAGTCCGCATAGATGCGCAACTCGCGCGCCCGTTCGATGCGGGTCGTCGGGTCCAGCTTGTCCCCGGACAGGCCATGGCGCTGCAGCACGGGCTCCGGGTCTTCGCCCAGCTGTTTGAGCCCCTGGACCATGTAGATCAAACCCAGGATGGAGCGGGTGGTCATGCGGTGTGTTGGCCGAAAAAATCAATTTCATGCTGAATTTAGCATGACCAGGCTGGCGGGTGTCTCCAAGGCTTCGCCAAGCCCCTCGGGTAAACCCTTTTGACCTGAATCAAGCAGCACGCAAGGGCGGGCACTCTGACACACGAGCTGGCCGAAACGATCAATTTCTCGTCGAAGTTGAACATGGCGCAACCGGACGCCGCCCCGCAACATGGCAACACGTTCGGAGACAAACCGCCGACACGCTGGCCCCAGGCCAGCTCGGCGGTTCAACCACAGACCCACACGCCAACAGAGGGCCGCCATGACAGATCAAAACGTTTCTTCTTCTCCCGTCCGCGAGGTTGAGGTCGCCATTGCTGGTGCCGGCTTCGGTGGCATCTGCATGGCCATCCAGCTGCAAAAGAACGGCATCAACGACTTCCTGATTCTGGAGAAGAAGAGCGAAGTGGGTGGCGCCTGGCGCGACAACCACTACCCCGGTGCCGCATGCGACGTGCAATCGCACATGTACTCGTACTCGTTCGAGACCAAGTCCAACTGGACCAAGCGTTACGCCCCCTGGAACGAGATCCAGCAGTACATCCTGGATACCGTCAAGAAGTACAACCTGCGCCCGCACATCCACTTCAACCAGGAAGTGGTCAGTGCCGTGTTCAATGAAGGCATCGGCAAGTGGGTCATCAAGACGGTGGGCGGCGAGACCATCATGGCTCGCCACTGGGTGCTGGCCTCCGGCCCGCTGCACGTGCCTGCCATCCCTGACATCAAGGGCTTGAAGGACTTCAAGGGCAAGGTCATGCACTCGGCTGACTGGGATCACAGCTACAACCTGACCGGCAAGAACGTGGCCTCCATCGGCACCGGCGGCTCGGCCATCCAGTACGTGCCCGAGATCGCACCGAAGGTGGGCAAGTTGCATGTGTTCCAGCGCACACCGGCCTGGGTGATCCCTCGTGACGAGCGCAGCTACTCGGCCTTCCGCAAGTGGACCTTCAAGGCCCTGCCCTTCACCCGTACCCTGCACCGCTGGCGCCTGTACTGGACCAACGAATCACGCGTGTGGCCCATCCTCAACCCCTGGATGGCCCGCATCGGCGAAGGCCTGCTCAAGAAGTTCATTTCCTACCAGGTGAAGGACCCTGCGCTGGTCAAGAAGCTCACGCCTGACTACACCCTGGGTTGCAAGCGCATCCTGATCTCCAACAAGTGGTACCCCACCTTCAACCGCCCCAATGTGGAGCTGGTCACCGATGGTATCCGCGAGATCACGCCCGACGGCATCATCACCAGCGATGGCAAGGAGCGCAAGCTGGACTGCATCATCCTGGGCACCGGCTTCATCGTGGACCCGCGCATCTACATGAAGAGCTTCGAGATGCGTGGCCTCAATGGCCACACCGTGCAGGAAGACTGGAAGGTCAGCCCCACGTCTTATCTGGGCATCACCACGGCCAACTACCCGAACATGTACCAACTGGTCGGCCCGCACACCGGCCTGGGCCACAACTCCATCATCTTCATGATCGAAGCACAGGCCGAGTACATCATCCAGTGCATGAAGAAGGTCAAGGAAAAGGGCGTGGACTACATCGACGTCAAGCCCCAGGCCATGACCCGCTTCCTGGGCGAGATGACCCAGGCGTTGCAAGGCACCGTGTGGAGTTCGGGTTGCAAGAGCTGGTACCAGACTGCGGATGGCATCAACTTCGCCATCTGGCCCAAGTCCACCTGGCGCTACTGGATGGAGACCCGCAACGTCAACGAAGGTGACTACAACTTCGTGAAGTGCGGTGGTGCCAAGGGCGTGGGCCAGACCTCGGGCTCGGGTGCCGCCGGCATCGGTGGGCTGGCAGGTGACCAGGCCATGGCTCGGGTGGCCCAGCGCTGATCCCGGTTCTGTTGAGGGCCTGTTGAGGGCCTGTTGAGGGCATATGGCGCCGCGCTTGTCGCGGCGCCTTTGTTTTTCGGACTCGGTGTCTGCCGGGCCCGCCATGCCGGGCATCCAAACAAGGGGCAACGAGAGCGAGTGGTGCGACTTGCTCGGTAAAATCTCACAGTTATTACAGGGAGAAAGAAATGACAAGGATGATCCAGCGCCTGCGGCTTGCCGCGGGCGGTTTGCTCATGGCTGGCCTGGTGGCTTGCGGTGGAGGCGGCGGTGGCAGCACCCCTGAGAGCGCCGCTCAGCCCGCACAGACTGGCCAGGCCGTGGACCTGAGCACCACCAACATCTTCCCGCTCCACCAGGGTGATGCGTGGGTTTACGACGTCACCGAGTCCGAAAGCACGACCACCAATGCCATCACGCGCACGGTGATCACCGGGCCGGATGCGGTGGGTGAGGCCACGCTGCGTGAGGTGGATCAGGACACCATCAATGACACCGTGTACCGCGTATCGGCCGGCGGTGTCAGCATCCTGGACCCCTTCGGTGGTGAAGACATGTTCCCGGGCATGAAGACGGCCCTGCCCAGCTTCATGGCCTACCCGGCCAGCAGCTACACGGTTGGCGTGCCGCGCACTGCCAACGCGGCGGGCAGCCTCGGCCGGGACTGGGATAACGATGGCCTCGATGACAATTTCAAAGGCAGCGTCACCCAGACCTTTCGCGGCATGGAAACGATCGACGTGCTTGGCACGGCTCGGCAAGTGGCCCACTTCACGGAAGTCACCGTCGTCACCCTGACGTCTTCGGCGATCAAGGATCCCAATACCGGCGCGCTGCAGACCATCACGGTCACGTTCACCGAAGAAAACTACTTTGCACCGGACATCGGTCTTGTGCGCGCACGGCGTTCCGCCGAACGGACCGATGGCTACGGCGTGTGGGCCCCGTACACACTGAACCTGCGTGCGGCGACGGTCGGTGGCGTGAGCTATGCCACAGCCACAGCGGGGCTGGACAGGGACAGCATCCAGGTTGTCGCCTCGCGCTTCAGCAAGAGCGCGGGCGCCCTGGAGACCGTCAAGGTATCTACCGTGGATGCCGCCAACAAGCCCTTGTATGTGATGGAGTCCCACACGAACAACGGCATCGATTCGGTCCAACTCTCCAGGATCTCCGCATCGGAAACGGACGTGCTGGTGCAGTACGCCGCGCCGGCAAGCAAGTACGAGGGCACGCTCAACGACACGATCACCTTGAAGGTCTGCTATGACAGCGCCTGCAAGGCCGAGGTCAAGAACAGCCCGATCAAGATCCAGTCCAGTTACCTGGTCACCAGCGACCCCGTGGAAGAGGTTGGGGTGGCGGCCTTGAGTGTGCTCCGTCGCACCGGCTTGACGCACAACGTGGTGGATGCCCGTTATAGCCAGGCGCTGAATGCGATCGTCATGGTGTCGAGTTGGCCCGCGAACGCGCTGTATGTCTATGACACGGCCACCCGAACCGAGAAAACACTGGCACTCAACAAGCTGCCCGTTGCCTTGGCCCTGTCGCCCAATGGTCAGGAGGCTGCGGTTGGTCACGATGCACTGGTCACCTGGGTCGACCTCACTACCTTGTCCGCCGATGCCAGCCCCAATGTCAAGCTGCTGAACCTGTCGACCAAGGCATTTGATCTGGTGCTGGATGGCTACCGGCATGTGCATGTCACGCCGGCCGCCGATCAGTGGGTGAGCCTGCACTCCATTGACGTGGACACGAATACCGAGAGCCTGGTTGGTTGGTTGTTGTACGCGGGTGCACATGCCAAGCTCAACACGGCAGTGAGCGCAATCTACACGGCGGACAACGGCCTTTCGCCGAGTGACATCGCACGCTGGAACCTTGACAAGGGGACCGCCAGCTATGTTGGTGATTCGCGCTACCACGGTGATTACGCCATGTGCGGCAACCTGTGGATGAGCGATGACGGCGGCACGATCTACACGGCCTGCGGCAACGCCTTCAAGGCCTCCGCGACGGCGGCCCAGGACATGCTCTACACAGGCGCATTGCCCTTGAGCACCGGTACCTATGGCTGGAAGATCATGTCGCTGAGCCAGACCAGCGCGGTCAACGAGATCGCCCTGATTGAAGCAGACAACTATCAGTGTCTGATCATTCCTACGGCAGCTTGCTACAACCACCTGAACCTGTATACGAGTGACTTCATGCAACTCAAGAACAAGTTCTCGCTTGCTCCCTTGGCCGTTGCTGGACGCTCCTACGGTCAGCGCGGCACCGCTGTCTTCCATGGGGCAGACGGCAAGGGGCTGTTCCTGATCAGCCGCCTCGAGGGCGTTCCTGATCCCGCGTCGGAGTTCTACATCAGTGTGATCCGATGACAAGAAAAGGGCTCCTGCGCAGGCGGTGTCAATAGTCTGTTCAGCGTGCCCTAATCAAACAGCCCCGTCAGGGGCTGTTTGCATTTTCTGGCGCGCGCCGGATAAAAATATGGCGGCGTCACCGGCTGCGCCACTGTGCTCCCCCCATGCCGGGGAAGTGCGGTGAGCAGGAAACGCATACACTCGCGCCCATAAACATCAACAGGAAGGATCTGCCATGAAATGGCGTGCAGCTGCATTGGTATTGTTCTCATGTGTCCTGACTGCCTGTGGCGGTGGGGGCGGCTCGAATGACGCGAAGCCCCAGTCGACCCAGGTCGAGCAGCAGGCGGTGGTGCGTGGCCTGGTTCGGGATGAAGCCGGGCAACCCGTCCAGGGGGTGACGGTCACGTCGGTCGGCGTGCAGGCGAGCACCGACGCCAAAGGCAACTATCAGCTGAGCGTGCCCCTGAGTGGCAACCGCACCGTGGTGCAGTTTGAGCGGGATGGTTACGCGGTGCAAACTGGCGTGTCGGACTTCCCTGCAGGCGGCAACGGTGTGCGTGTGAACGCCACGCTGCAAAAACTGGGCATGAAGGTGGACATCGCCAACCTGGCCTCTGCGCAGGCCTTCAGCCTGCAGACTTCGGTCAAACCCATTGTCGAGTTTGGGGGTGATGCCCTGGTTCGGGCCGATGGCGCCGCCCCCAAGGGCACCGTCACGGCGCGCCTGACGGTCATCAACCCCAAGGCCGATCTGGGCCTGATGCCTGGCAACTACCTGGCGAAAACGGCATCGGGCACGCAGCCCATCGAGTCGTATGGCGCGATCCAGTTCACCCTGCGTGACGCCGATGGCAGCCTGGTCAACCTCAAGTCGGGCCAGACGGCCGTGATCCGCATTCCCGCCGTCAAGGCCAGTGCCGCCGCTGCGCTGCCGTCTTCCGTGCCGCTCTACCATTTCAACGAGCAGACGGGCTACTGGCAAGACGAGGGCGTTGCCACCTTGATGCCGGATGGGTCTGGTGCCCCGGCTTACTACGAAGCGACGGTATCGCACTTCAGCACCTGGAACGCCGACAAGCCCTATGACACCGTGACCCTGACGGGCTGCGTGCAAGACCTCAGCGGCACCTCGGTGGGCGCAGGCCTGACTGTGGTCAGTGCAGGCGGGGATTACCTGGGCAGCAGCACGGCGATGACCAATGCGGCGGGCCAGTTCAGCATCCAGGTCAAGCGCAATGCGCTGAGCCAACTGCTTGCCGTCAGCTACGCCCCCGCAGCTGTCAGCAATGCGGTGTTGGCGCAGGCCACTTCGCTGGACGGCCCTGTGCCATCGTGCCTGCGCATTGACCTGCAGGCCGCCGCATTGGCCTCTTACCAGGGCACCTATGTGGGCACCTATACGGGGCTGGACAAGGGCAACTTCACGGTGGCAATTGGCAGCAACGGGATGATTGCCGGCTCGGGTGTGTCCACACAGGGTAATGGCTCATTCGGCGTGAGCGGCCAGGTCAGCGCAGCGGGCGCGGTGTCCTTGAATGCAGCCCAGGGCCAGGCTGGCATTGCCACCTTCAGCGGCACCGTCAATGGCGAGACCGGCGCGCTCACTGGCACCTGGACCTACCTGCCGCAAACCGGCCTCACGGGCGGCGGTACCTATCAGGGCCAGCGTCAGTAAGGGCCAGCGGCTGGCAGCAGGCATGCGTCATGCCCACTGCCAGCCTGAGCCTTTCAGTGGGCCATTCAGGCAGCAGGCGTCAGCCCGTCTGCCTTGAACATCGCCTTGATGCCCCGCACCGCCTGCCGGATGCGGGGTTCGTTTTCGATGAGGGCAAAGCGCACGTGGTCATCACCATGGTCGCCAAAGCCGATGCCCGGTGACACGCACACCTTGGCTTTCTCCAGCAACTGCCGCGCAAACTCCAGCGAGCCCAGGTCCTTGTAGTGATCGGGGATCTTCGCCCAGATGTACATCGAGGCCTTGGGGCACTCCACCATCCAGCCGGCTTCACGCAGGCCTTTGACCAGCACATCGCGGCGGCTCTGGTACTTGGCGCAGATCTCCGTCACGCATTGCTGATCGCCTTCCAGGGCCGCAATCGCCGCCACCTGCAGCGGCGTGAAGGTGCCGTAGTCGTGGTAGCTCTTGATGCGGGCCAGCGCGGCCACCAGGTCGGGGTTGCCCACCATGAAGCCCACGCGCCAGCCGGCCATGTTGTAGCTCTTGCTGAGCGTGAAGAACTCGACGGCGATGTCCTTGGCGACCGGCACCTGCATGATGGACGGGGCCTTCCAGCCATCGAACACGATGTCGGCATAAGCCAGGTCATGCACCACGAAGATGTCGTGCTTCTTGGCCAGCGCGACCACGCGCTCGAAGAAGTCCAGCTCCACGCACTGCGCGGTGGGGTTGGAGGGGAAGCCCAGCACCATCATCTTGGGCTTGGGGTAGCTGCCGCGGATGGCCTTTTCCAGCTCGGCAAAGAAGTCCACGCCGGGCACCAGGGGCACCGAGCGGATGTCCGCGCCCGCAATCACGGCGCCATAGATGTGGATGGGGTAGCTCGGGTCGGGCACCAGCACGGTGTCGCCGCGGTCCAGCGTGGCCAGCATCAGGTGGGCCAGGCCTTCTTTCGAGCCGATGGTGACGATGGCTTCCTTGTCCGGGTCGATGTCGACCTGATAGCGGTCCTTGTACCAGTGCGAGATCGCCCGGCGCAAACGCGGGATGCCCTTGGAGGCCGAGTAGCCGTGGGTGTCGGGGCGTTGCGCGACTTCGGTGAGCTTGGCGACGATGTGCGGCGGCGTGGCCCCGTCGGGGTTGCCCATGCTCATGTCAATGATGTCTTCCCCGCGGCGGCGGGCGGCCAGCTTGAGCTCGGCCGTGATGTTGAAGACGTAGGGGGGGAGGCGATCGATGCGCGCAAAGCGGCGCTTGCCTGCTTGAGAGGACATGCTGAAGGTCTTTCACGTGAGCGCCCGGAACCGTCCGAGCGACGTGACCGCACGATGGGGTGCGGCCCGCAGCCATCCTAACTGGTTTTGGCCCTCATGAACCTTGTTGCATCCGCAGGCGGCGGGCGTGTTCCTCATCCGCCGCATCGTCGATCTCGCGCATCACGCCTTCCAGGTCGATGGGCTTGGCCTGGCGCTTGAATTGACCCGTCAACACCGTGTCTGTGCTCAGCAGGCCTTGCTCGTACAGCGCCCAGATCTCGGGGCCATAGTGGCTGCTGAGCAAGTCGGGCGCAAAACCGCCGAAGAAGTTGCGCAGGTTCTCCACATCACGCAACAGCATGCGTTGCGCATGGTTGTTGCCGGCGGCGTCCACCGCCTGGGGCAGGTCGATGATGACCGGGCCATCGGTGGCCATCAGGATGTTGAACTCCGACAAGTCCCCATGCACGACGCCTGCGCAGAGCATGCGCACCACCTCCATCAGCAGGGTGTGGTGGTGGGTGCGCGCTTCTTCAGCGGTGAACAGGACATCGTTGAGGCGTGGGGCCGCATCGCCGTGCTCATCGGACACCAGCTCCATCAACAAGACGCCATCGAGGAAGTTGTAGGGCTTGGGCACCCGCACGCCGGCTGCGGCAAGCCGGTACAGCGCATCCACCTCGGCACTTTGCCAGGCCGCTTCTTGCGCCTGTCTGCCGAACTTGGTGCCTTTGGCCATGGCCCGGGCCTGCCGTGTGTTCTTGGTCTTGCGGTTTTCGGTGTAGTCGACAGCTTGCCTGAAGCTGCGCTGCGTGGCTTCTTTGTAGACCTTGGCGCAGCGCGTTTCGTCGCCAACGCGCACGACATAGACCATCGCCTCTTTGCCACTCATGAGCTGGCGAACGACCGAGTCGATCAGGCCTTCTTCCAGCAGGGGCTGCAGTCGTGGAGGTGTTTTCAATGGAGCACTCGGCGAAGGTCGCCCTGGATGAAAGTCATGTCACGCCTTGTTGATGCAGGTGCCCATGCTAGCCCATGGCTTGCTTTTGCTTACACAGAGCCCTCTTCAGGGGGGGCGGCCTTGGCAAGCAGAGTCCGTATAGTCCCTCTTCATCAGCGGCGAATTAACAAATCACGCCGAGGGTGAAGAACAAAAACCAAAGGGTGGATAGAACAACAAAGGTTAGAGGGAAAAACGCTGTCATCACCGCAAGCACCTAGACATGGCGGGATTGCAGGGGAGGAGAGGCTGCGGGCAACGTATCCGTGGCAATCAAACCGATCGGTTCTGCCGGTCGGTTTTTTTTTGACCAGCGCTGGATGAGCGCGTGAGCGAACGGATCACGATGCCGCTTGGCTCAAGGAGGCCAGCCGGTGCGCCTTGATCTCCGCGTGGAACCACCTGTCCAGGCCTTCCCAGGCGTACAGCAGGTGCGACACGATCAAATCGGCAGGTTGCTTGAAATCGTTTTGCGCCCAGGTCAGGCAGGCCTGCAGCGAGGCGCCAACCAGCGAGGCGCCGATGACCTCCAGGTCGATGTGCTCGGGCAGGTCCGGGTAGATGCGCTTGCAGAAATAGCGCATGGCCTGGGCGTGCCGCTTGAGTTCGAGGTTGTTGCGGCTGGTGACGTTGCGCCAGTAGCTGGAGGCGTCCACAAGCAGGATCTGTGCGCGGCGCGGGTCTTCCTGCACAAAGCCCAGAAAGGCCTGCAGGCCGGATTTGGCCAGCTCCAGGGTGTCCATGGGGGCTTGCAGCATGGCACGGCCTGTGGCCAGCAAGGCTTGCTCGCTGATCAACTTGAAGGCGGCCTCATACGCGTGCGAGATGCTGGCGAAGTGCTCGGAGAAATAACGCTCGGTGATGCGCGCCTCGTTGCAGATGTCTCGGATCGTGGCGCGGTGCAAGCCCAGCGTGCCAAAGACATGCACCGCCGCGTCCAGCAGCTTGCGGCGGCGCAGGTCACGCCGCTCCTGTGCGGACAGCCCGCCATAACGGCGCGCCGGCACGACCGGGGTCGATGCGGGGCTGGCGAGCTCGTCCTGAGGGCTGTTCATGGTGGGGGTGGGTGGCCTGGTGCGAATTGATTATCGTGATGGGCACCTGGTTGACATGCGGCGGTGTCGCGTCAAGTGCCGCGGCAGGGGGCGCAAAAGCGTCAAACCCCTTGCCCGAGGGAGCGGGGGGCCAAGGGGTTTTCGCTTGTTTGTCGGGCGCTTGACGATTGCCTGGCGCCCAGCGCGTCAGCCGTCCACCGGGTCAATCGGTGTGTCGAGGATGAGCTGGTAGAAGTCGATGTCCAGCCAGCGTCCGAACTTGAAGCCGGCCTGCCGGAGCGTGCCGCCATGCACGAAGCCCAGGTCGGCATGCAGGTGCTTGCTGCCCTCGTTGGCACTGTCAATGACGCCGACCAGCATGTGCAGGCCTTGTGCGCGTGCGGCGTCGATGAGCGCGCGCATCAGCAGGCGGCCGACGCCTTGGCCACGGTGGCCCTGGTGCACATAGACCGAGTGCTCCACGCTGTATTTGTAGGCCGGGAAGTTGCGAAAGCTGCCATAGCTCGCAAAGCCCAGCAGGCTGCCGGCTTCGTCCTCCATGCCGATGACGGGCCAGCCGTGCTGCCGCTTGGTGTCGAACCACGTGGCCATCTGGGCCATGCTGCGCGGCTGGTAGTCGTACAGCGCGGTCGAGTGCACGATGGCCTCGTTGAGGATGGCCAGGATCGCCTCGGCGTGGCGCCCGGGCGTGCAGGCGATCAGCTTCATGTTCATGCGGCAGCCAATCGCCACAAGGAAGTCACCTCGGCTGCGCGCGCCTGGTGCAAGGGGTCGGAGGCGTCTTGTGTCTTGGGGTGGCGGGGCCGGGCATCGAGTTTGCCCACCACACGCAGGCCTGCGTCCTTGATCCAGCCTTGCAAGGTGTCGGGGCCACGCAGGCCCAGGTGCTCGGCCAGGTCGGACATGATCAGCCAGCCTTCTCCACCAGGTGTCAGGTGGGCTTTCAAGCCGGCCAGGAAGCCGCGCAGCATGCGGCTGTCGGGGTCATACACGGCGTACTCGATGGGCGAGCTGGGGCGCGCAGGCAGCCACGGTGGGTTGCACACGATCAAAGGCGCCTGGCCAGGGGGGAACAGGTCAGCCTCGATGACCTTGACCTGCTTGTCCAGCTTGAGTCGATGCAGGTTCTCTTTGGCGCAAGCCAGGGCGCGGGCATCCTGATCCGTGGCGGTGATCCGGGCGATGCCGCGCGAGGCCAGCACGGCGGCCAGCACACCGGAGCCGGTGCCGACATCGACTGCGTCCTGGACGCCTGCGGGCAAGGGCGCCTGCTGGACCAGGTCGACATATTCACCACGCACGGGTGAGAACACACCGTAGTGCGCATGGATGCGGCCGGATCCCTTGCCCTTGAGGGCCTCGATCGCCACGCCCTTCTTGCGCCACTCATGCGCCCCGATCAAGCCCAGCAGTTCGCGCAGGGAGGCCACATAGGGCTCGCTGGCGGCGCCATAGGCCTCCTCGCAAGCCTGTTTCACATCGGGCGCGCGCCGTAAGGGGATGGTGTGATCGGTCTCGAAGGGGATCAGCAGCATGCCCAGGATGCGGGCGCGGTGTGCCAGGTTCTGGCGGTGTTGGTTGAAGGCCTGGCCGGCGTTGACTGGCTCTGGGGGCTGCTTGCCCTTGCTGCCCTTGCCTTTGCTGGCCGCGCGGCCAGCAGGAGGCGCCAGCCGCCGGGTCAAGGCCTGCAGCAGGTGGCGTGCGTTCTGGAAGTCACCTTGCCACAGCAGGGCCGTGCCCTCGCAAGCCAGCTTGTAAGCGGTGTTGGCCGGCATCGTGTCATCGGCCAGCACGACCTTCTGGTGCGCGGGCACGCCGGCTTCGGAGCGCCACAGGGCGTGGGCGGGTTGGCCGTCCGGGCCGGTCCAGTGAAGTGAGGCTGCGCACATGGCGGGGTCCAGGTGAAACGGGCAGTGTAAGTGGGCCGGCCTGCATCGCGTAAGTCCTATGCGGACATACCCAAGGTGCTGCGCCCACCAGCAAGACAACTGCATCGAGCCGCAATCTCCATCGATCGTATATCGAAAGAATTTGCATGGTGCGTGGGCCGTGTCATGCGGCGCGCCGCCACACCATTCAACCAAGAGACAGACAGGACACCATGAAACACACTTCACTTGCCTTGAGTTTGTCGGCCGCCTTGCTGGCCGTGTCTACCCTGGCGCACGCCGATGTCGCCGAGGCCTACCAGCGCGGCCCGGACCCCACGATCGCCTCGCTGGAGGCCGCGGCCGGGCCATTCCGCACGGCCAGCACAGTGCTTGCCGCACCCCTTGGCTACAAGGCGGGCACCGTTTATTACCCCAGCAATGCAAGCGGGCCATTTGGCCTGGTGGTGGTGACCCCCGGCTTCATCGAAACCCAGAGCTGGAACGCGTGGTGGGCCGCGTATCTGGCCTCGCATGGCTTTGTGGTGGTCAACATCGACACCATGTCCACACTGGCGTTCCCATCGGCCCGCGCCAGGGAAGAGCTCGCCGCACTCAAGGACGTGGTGCGCCGCAGTGCCTTGCCGGACAGCCCATTCCACGGCCTGGTGGATGCCACGCGCCTGGGGGCCATGGGCCACTCCATGGGCGGCGGGGCCACGCTGGAGCTGGCCCGTGACAACCCGGCCATCAAGGCCATCGTGCCCATGGCGCCCTATGTGGTGGGGGGCACCGACTACAGCAAGCTCACCGTGCCCACCTTGATCCTGGCTTGCAAGGGTGATGTGGTGGCCACGGCATCGGCCCACTCCGAGCCGATCTACAAGAGCTTGTCGCCCACACTGGACAAGGCCTATCTGGAGCTGCAAGGCGGCGGTGGCCACCCCTGCACGACCAGCCTGGGCACCAGCGCGCAGGTCAAGACCATGGCTGCCAAGTACACCGTCTCGTGGTTCAAGCGCTTCCTGGACGAGGACACCCGCTACAGCCCCTTCCTGTGCGGCGTGCCGCATCAGCTGGACCTGTTCGGCAAGGTGATCAGTGGCTACAAGGGCAACTGTCCTTACTGAGCCTGAACGAGATCGCCTACCCCGTATGGGGGCTCAGAGAAACACGCGTGGCGGCTTGAGGGCAGTGCGGTCAGAATAGGCGGCGCAATTTCGCGGTCACCTGTTCATGAACCAGCACATGCCTTTTCAAGCCGCCATCATCGATCTTGACGGCACCATGGTCGACACCATCGGTGACTTTGTCGTTGTCCTTCAGCACACGCTGGCCGATCTGGGTTGCCACCCGGTCGAGATCGCGCGGGTTGACCGCGCCTTCATCTCGCTAACCGTGGGCAAGGGCACCGAGGACTTGCTGCGGCGCAGCCTGGCGCAAGCCTGGGGCCTCTCGCCTGATGCCGCCGAGGTGGCCGAAACCCTGCCCGCGGCGCTGCACCACTATCACGAACATTACCCGCGCCTCAATGGCGAGGCGTCGGACGTTTTCCCCGGTGTGGCCGAGGGCCTGGCGCAGTTGCGCGAGCTGGGTGTGCCGCTGGCCTGCCTGACCAACAAGCCCACGGCCTTTGCCAAGCAGTTGCTGGAGCGCAAGGGCTTGCTGGGCTTTTTCGACCAGGTGTTTGGCGGGGACGCCTTTGCGCGCAAGAAGCCCGACCCGCTGCCCTTGATCAAGACCTGCGAGGCCCTGGGCACGAGCACCGCCACCACGCTGATGGTGGGCGACTCCAGCAACGACGCGCAGGCTGCCCGTGCGGCCGGTTGCGAGATCCTGCTGGTGACCTACGGCTACAACCACGGCCACCCGATTGAAGAGGTGCCGGCCGTGGCCCACGTGCCGCGTCTGGACCAAGTGAATTGGCCTGCCGTGTTAGGGCAGGCCAATTGAATGTGATCAGGCGGTGGCGATAAGCCGCCGCAGGGCAAGGCCGCTTACTGCAGCGCGTCCAGCACCGGCGGCGCCTTGTAGTCCAGCAAGGCATCCTTCAGGTCTTGCGTGACCGGGCGGTTGCCCAGCCAGGTGCGCAGCACGGCAGGGAAGAAGCCCGCGTCTTCAAGCGGCAGGCCGGCAGGCTGGCCGTTGACGAAGAACATGGTGCCGCGCTTGGGCACGAACTCGATGGCGAAGATGTCGCCGGCGTTCAGGCGCTTGATGCGCGAGAACTCCTCGCCCATCATGCGGATGGAGGGGATCAGCTTGAAGAACTCTTCACGGCTGCTGTTGTTCTCGATGCCCTTGGTGATGACCTTGCCCAACTCGTCCACGCGCATGCCTTGCAGCATCACGAAGCGCAGTTGCTTGGGGCCGCCCGTGGCGAAGATGGCGTCGGATTTGCTGGCCTTCTGGGGCACGTACAGGCCGACTGTGTAGAGCTTGGCCACCGCGCGGTAGCTGATGCCGCTGCCATTGAGCGTCAGGTTGTTGCCTTCCACCTTGATGGCGGCGGGGTAGTGCACACCCACCACGTCGGCGCTTTGGGCGCGGGCCAACTGCGGCAACCCGGTCAGCAGCGTCAGGCCTGCAGTAAGCAGGGCGTTGCGCCCGATGCGGGCCATTCCAGCGAGAGTCAACAGCATACGAATACTTTGGATGTGTCCTGCATGGCAAACCTGCGCCTCGTCAAGGGCAGATTCACGCCAGACATGAACTGTACTGGTAAGAGATTGTTACCCGTTCAACGCGAATCACAATCTGGGTTTGCCCTTGCCGCCATGGCTCACTCAAGGGGGGTGTTTTCTGGTCATCTGGCGCGAAGCTTTGTAAAGAGCGCCCTGCTACACTGTTTTGATGTTCATCTCGCGCAAACAGACCAAAGGTTCGCACGACCGGGGGGCATGGCCCTGGCGACGCTGACTCCCTATTTATCTTGTCGCTCAGTGCGCCGCGATCATAGCGGCGTGCCCTGGCGGCAAGCATCCGTTGACGTCACAACGGTAAGCGGGCGTTAACGGTCGGGTCTGATTCGCCCCTATGGGGGGTTTCACAAGATGACATATGTGGCGCAAAGCAGACTGCTGGTTGCGCTACCGGGCTCGGAGGCCCCCACCATGATCACAGAACACGAATTCAATGCCCTGGCCGCACAAGGCCACAACCGCATCCCTTTGGTCGCGCAGGCCCTGGCCGATCTGGACACCCCGCTGTCGCTCTACCTCAAGCTGACCAAAGGCCAGCCGCTGAGCTTCCTGCTGGAGTCCGTCGTGGGTGGCGAGCGCTTTGGCCGCTACTCGTTCGTGGGTTTGCCTGCACACACGCTGGTCCGCTCGAGTGGCCGCCATGTCGAGGTCGTGACCGATGGCGCCGTGGTCGAGACCTTCGAGGGCAACCCGCTGGACTTCATCGCCAGCTACCAGCAGCGCTTCAAGGTGGCCGTGCCGCAAGGCCTGCCGCGCTTCTGCGGTGGCCTGGCGGGCTACTTCGGCTACGACACGGTGCGCCACATCGAGCACCGCCTGGCCAACACACACAAGCCCGGTGGCATCGGCACGCCCGACATCCTGCTGCTGCAGTGTGAAGAGCTGGCCGTGATCGACAACCTGGCCGATCGCCTTTTCCTGATCGTGTACGCCGACCCCGCTCAGACTGGTGCCTACGCCAAGGCCGCCACGCGCATCGCGCAACTGCAGGCCCAGCTCAACGAGGTCGTGCCGGTGCCGCCCATCACGCCTGGCGAGTCCTACCCGGTCGAGCGCCATTTCGCCAAGGCCGACTTTGAAGCCGCTGTGCTCAAGTGCAAGGACTACATCGCCGCAGGGGACTGCATGCAGGTCGTCATCGGTCAGCGTCTGCAAAAGCGCTATACCGCCTCGCCCTTGAACCTGTACCGTGCGCTGCGCTCGCTCAACCCGAGCCCCTATATGTATTACTACGACATGGGCGACCACCATGTCGTGGGCTCCTCGCCCGAGATCCTCGTGCGCCAGGAGAAGAACAAGGACGGCGGCGAGACGGTCACCATCCGCCCGATCGCCGGCACGCGCCCGCGTGGTGCCACGCCCGAGCAGGACGTGGCCAACGAGCGCGAGCTGCTGGCCGACCCGAAAGAGCGTGCCGAGCACGTCATGCTGATCGACCTGGCCCGCAACGACATCGGCCGCATCGCCAAGACGGGCTCCGTCAAGGTGACCGAGCAGTTCGGCATCGAGCGTTATTCGCACGTGATGCACATCGTCAGCAATGTCGAAGGCAGCTTGAAGGACGGCATGACAGGGCTGGACGTGCTGCGCGCGAGCTTCCCCGCCGGCACGCTCAGCGGTGCGCCCAAGATCCGCGCGATGGAGATCATCGACGAGCTGGAGCCCGTGCAGCGGGGCGTCTACGGCGGCGCCGTGGGCTACCTGAGCTTTGCGGGCGACATGGACGTGGCCATTGCCATCCGCACCGGCGTCATCAAGGACCAGACCTTGTATGTGCAGGCCGGTGCCGGCGTGGTGGCCGACTCCGTGCCCGAGCTGGAATGGAAAGAGACCGAGGCCAAGGCCCGTGCCGTGGTGCGCGCGGCCGAGATGGTCGAACAGGGCTTGTAAGGCCGGGCGGCTCAGCGCTTGTCCAGGCGCTGGCGCAGCCAGGTCTGGGCGGGCATCTCCACCGCCTGGTACACCAGCGAGGCCAGGCCGAACACGGTCAGCAGATAGGCCAGCAGCCACACAGGCTCATGCAAAGGCCAGTGCCAGCTCAGCGCACTGCTCAGGCAGGCCAGCAGCAGTTGCAGCGGGAAGTGCAGCAGGTAGCTGGCATAGGTCGTGTTGCCCAGCTTGTTGATCCAGTGCACTGCGGCGGGTGACGTCGGCTGCACCCAGTCCAGCAGCACCAGCAGCGCCACCGGGGTCAACAGGGCCACATAGAACATGGGGCGCAACTTGCCGCTGGCCACCAGGGCCGTGCCCACTGCCACCGCCAGCAGGCCCGATGCCAGCACCGCGTGCTGTTGCCCACGCGGCCGTTTGAGCAAGGCCTCGTGCGCCAGGTGCGTCAGCGCGCCGAGGTAGAAGAAGAACACGCACAGCACGATGGGGTGGGGCGTGAGCTTCAAGGCGTAGACCACGGCGGCCACGCCGACCAGGCCCAGCGCCTGCCACCAGCGCGTCAGGCCCAGCCTGCACAGCACGAAGAACAGCGCATAAACCAGCACCTCGATGGAGATGCTCCAGATCGGGCCGTTGAACGACCACTCGCTGCGCCCCGCCCAATCACTGGCCATGGCCAGCTGCAGCGCGAAGTGCGGCCAGTCGTTGTACTGGTAGACGTAGTCGCTGCCCTGCAGCTGGCGATACCACCAGGCCAGGCCCGCCACGGCCAGCAGCGTCAGCAGATGCAGCGGGTACAGGCGTGAAAAGCGCAGCACGGCAAAGCGCCACGCGCTGACCTGGCCTTGCGACACGGGCTGGGCGTATTTCCAGAAGAAGATGAAACCCGACAGCGCCCAGAAGGCCTGCACCCCCAGCCAGCCGGCTTCATAAAAGGGCTTGAGCAAGGCGTACAGCGGCTGCTGCGTGACCTCAAAGCCCACATGCGCCGACCCGACCACGTAAAAGTGGTTGTAGTGCCAGACCAGTACCGAGATGGCACAGGCAAAGCGCAGCAGCTCCAGCCCAAGCAGGTTGTGCGCCGGGCTGGCTGCGGGTGAAGCGGGGCGTGTCATGCCTGCATCTTGTCATGGCGGGCCGAGGCCTAAGCCGGTGGGTGCCCCCTCAATCAGGGCGGGGCCATGTAGAATCGATGCGATGCAGCAACCCTCGGACTTCTCTCGCCTGGACGTACGCTGGTGGCGGTGACGCCAGCCAGACACTGCTCGACCCTGCATGCGCACACGCCCCGGTGCGCACCCGCTGAAAAGGGTCTCCGAGGGGGAATCTTCTGAGGGATGGTGCAAGACCATCCCATGACTCACATCCCGAATCTGGATAGTGCCCATGCTGCTCATGATCGACAACTACGACAGTTTCACCTTCAACCTGGTGCAGTACTTCTGCGAGCTGGGTGAAGAGGTGAAGGTCTACCGCAACGACGAGATCACGCTCGATCAGATCGCTGCGCTCAAGCCCGACCGCCTGGTGCTGTCGCCCGGCCCCTGTTCGCCCGCTGAGGCCGGCGTGTGTGTGCCCGCCTTGCAGCGTTTCAAAGGCCAGTTGCCGATCCTGGGCGTGTGCCTGGGCCACCAGAGCATCGGTGCGGCCCTGGGTGGCAAGGTCATCCGGGCGCGCGAGCAGATGCATGGCAAGACCAGCATCCTCACCACCGACGAAAAGGGTGTGTACGCCGGCCTGCCGCGCCAGTTCACCGTGATCCGCTACCACTCGCTGGCCATCGAGCGCGCCAGCCTGCCCGATTGCCTGGAGGTCAGCTCCTGGACGGACGACGGCGAGATCATGGGCGTGCGCCACAAGGGCCCGCAGACGGACCCGCACTTTGCACCGCTTGAAGGCGTGCAGTTCCACCCCGAATCGATCCTGACCGAGCATGGTCACGCCATGCTGGCCAATTTCCTGAAGATGTAATCGAGGTTGTTGACATGTCCCAGCTGAGCGATCAACAGGCCCTGCAGCGCGTCATCGAGCACCGCGAAATCTTCCACGACGAGATGCTGGGCCTCATGCGCCGCATCATGCGTGGCGAGATGTCGCCCGTCGTCATGGCGGCCTTCATCACGGGTTTGCGCGTCAAGAAAGAGACCGTCGGCGAGATCACGGCCGCGGCCCAGGTGATGCGCGAATTCGCCACGCCGGTGCACATCTCCAACAAGCTGCACCTGGTGGACCTGTGTGGCACCGGTGGTGATGGCCAGCACACCTTCAACATCTCGACCACGGCCATGTTCGTGGCCGCCGCCGCCGGGGCACGCGTGGCCAAGCACGGTGGGCGCAGTGTGTCGTCCAGCACGGGCAGTGCCGATGCGCTCGAAGCGCTGGGTGCGGCCATCAACCTCGTGCCCGAGCAGGTGGCGCAGTGTCTGGCGGCCAGCAATGTGGGCTTCATGTTTGCGCCCAACCACCATGGCGCCATGAAGCACGCGGCGCCGGTGCGCAAGGAGCTGGGTGTGCGCACCCTGTTCAACATCCTGGGCCCGCTGACCAACCCGGCAGGGGCCCCCAATCAGCTGATGGGCGTGTTCCACCCCGATCTGGTGGGCATCATGGCGCGCGTGCTGCAGCGCCTGGGCTCTGACCACGTGCTGGTCGTGCATGGCAGTGACGGGCTCGATGAGATCACGCTGGCGGGTGACACGCTCGTGGCCGAGCTCAAAGATGGCGACGTGCGCGAGTACCGCATCAACCCGGGCCAGTTCGGCCTGGCCGAGCACGATGGCTCCATGCTCAAGGCGCCCACCCGCGAGATGTCCGTGGCCATCATGCGCCGTGTGTTCGACAACGAGCCGGGCCCGGCGCGCGACATCGTGCTGCTCAACGCCGGTGCGGCACTTTATGCGGCCAATGTGGCTGATTCGCTGAGTGAGGGCATCGAGCGTGCCCGTGACGCCATCGCCAGCGGCAAGGCCGGCGAGGCGCTGTTCAACTTCATTCAGACGACGCAGGGCTTGGCTGCCCCGCAGGCTTGATCGGCTTGCCTGCCGGGCTTGTAGCGCCTGACGCACCAGCCTTGCGTGGCAAGGTTGCCAGGGCTTCGGGGATGAGGGCGCAGCGGTTGCGCCCTTCCTGCTTGGCCTGGTAGAGCAGGCGGTCTGCGGCATTGAGCAAGGCCTGTGGCGGCAGATCGGCGTTGGGCACCACGCTGGCCAGGCCGATGCTCACCGTCAGCGGGATGCGTTGATCGCCCCAGCGGAAGTCCAGGGCTTGCACGCCCAGGCGGATGGTTTCGGCAATGTGCGCGGCCCCCACGGTGTGGGTCTGCGGCAGGATCACCAGGAACTCCTCGCCGCCATAACGCACGGCATGATCGCCTGGCCGCTGCACGGTATGGGCGATCACCTGGGCCACTTGCTTGAGGGCCTCGTCGCCGGCCAGGTGGCCATGCTGGTCATTGACGCCCTTGAAGTGGTCCACGTCAATCATCAACACCGACACGGGCGTGTGCCAGCGCTGGGCCTGGCGCCACATCTCGGGCATGCGCTCGGACAGGAACATGCGGTTCTTCAGGCCGGTCAGCGCATCCTGCTCGGTCAGGGCGTGCAGGCGCTCATTGACCTGGGTCAGCTCGGTCATGGCCTTGTCGAGCTCCCGCGTGCGCGACAGCACCCGGGCTTCCAGCTCGGCGGCATGCGCTTGCTGCAGGCGCTCGTTTTCTTCGCGTGCCAGCTTGACGCGGTGGGCCAGCGCAAAGGACAGCAGCGTGAACTCCAGCATCGAGCCGATCTGCATGCTGTACTCGGTCAGGAAGTTGCGTTGCACGATGCCGAACATGTGCAGCGCCGTCAACAGCACGCCCAGCAGCAAGACGGTGAAAGCGGCCAGGAAGTAGCTGGCCTGGCGCACACCCTGGCGCAACAGGGCAACGGTGATGATCAGCAGCAAGATGGGCGTGACGATGGTGGCCAGGGTCACGATCTTGATCGGGATGGCATAGGGCAGCACATAGGTTTCCGGCACGGCGGCCAGGAAGAGCCACTGCAGTGCCCGCATGGCGAAGTCGGCGCGGGGCCAGTGCTTGTCCAGGCTCAGGAACTGGCGGCTGAAGAGCACCAGCGACCAGCCCGTCAGGCCCATGAACACGGGGGCCGCTTCATTGCCCCAGTTGGGGTAGTTGGGCCACAGGTGCTCGAACGCCAGGCCGCTGAGCGTGAGTTGCGCCATGCCGAACACACCGATGTAGATCACATAGTCGACATGCGCCTTGTCGCGCAGCGAAATGCACAGCAGCAGGTTGTAGAGCAGCATGGCCAGCAGCGCACCGCTGTAGACACCCAACAGCAGTTGCTCCTGGCGTGATTGCTGCGCGTAGGCGCGTGGGGTGCTGATCTCCAGCGGGGCCTGCAGCGAGCCTTGCCCGGCAATGCGCGCATACAGCTGCACGCGTTCGCCCGGCTGCAGTTTCAGCTTGAAGTAGAAGTTGCGGTCGTCCAGGTCACGGGTGTGGAAGGGGCGCCGGTCACCGCTGGCGTGGTGTTGCACGCGCCCGTCGGGCCACACCACATAGATGTCGACATAGTCCAGCAAGGGGTAGCGCATGCCCAGCAGCCAGTCCGTCTGTTGGCTTTGGTTGAGCAACTCGCCATGCAGCCAGAAGGCCGATTTGCTGTAGCCGAAGTTCAGGTTCTCGCTGCGGCGGTCTTCCCAGCGGCTGTCCTGGTGGGTGGCCGCGACCTCCTGCACGCTCATGCGCCCGCTGCGGTCTTCCAGCACGCGCAGGTGGCGCCCGATGGCTTCGCTGCTGAAGTGCTCGTCCAGCGCGATCGTGTTGGCGCGAACGCCAAAGGCCAGCAGGCTCAACAGCGTGAGCGCCAGCAGACGGGTCAGCAAGCGGTGAAAAGTGGCCCAGGCCAAATGCAAACTCTCAAACAGGAGGTGATCTCTTATCGGCCAGAACCGGAGGGATTACAGACATCGGGCAGGCGCCAATCGGTCGCCTTTCACGGCAAGGGCGCCAAACGCGGATAATCCGGGTCTGACCGCATCCAGGCCCACCCATGTCCGACATCCTCAACAAGATCGTTGCTGTCAAGCACGAAGAAATCGCCGCCGCCCTCCAGCTCAAATCATTGAGCACTGTGCGGGCGCAAGCCGAGGCGCGCAACCGCGATCTGGCCGATGTTCGTGACTTTGTTGGCGCTTTGCGCGCCAAGATCGCGGCGGGCCGGGCCGGGGTCATCGCCGAGGTCAAGAAGGCCAGCCCCAGCAAGGGCGTGCTGCGCGAGCATTTCGTGCCGGCCGAGATCGCCGCCAGCTACGCCAGCCACGGCGCGGCCTGCCTGAGCGTGCTGACCGATGCGCAGTTCTTCCAGGGCTGCGAGCGCTACCTGCAGGAAGCCCGCGCCGCCTGCGCCTTGCCCGTGCTGCGCAAGGACTTCATGGTGGACGCCTACCAGGTCTACGAGGCCCGTGCCATGGGCGCCGATTGCATCTTGCTGATCGCCGCTTGCCTGGACGACGCCCAGATGGCCGACCTCGAAGCCTGTGCCTTCGAGCTGGGCATGGCTGTGCTGGTCGAGGTGCATGACGGCGCCGAGCTGGACCGCGCGCTCAAGCTCAAGACACCGCTGGTGGGCATCAACAACCGCAACCTGCGCACCTTCGAGGTCACGCTCGACACCACGCTGGGCCTGCTGCCGCGCGTGCCGGCTGACCGCCTGCTGGTGACCGAGTCGGGCATCCTGGGCGCCGCCGATGTGCAGCGCATGCGCGATGCCAACGTGCACGCCTTCCTGGTGGGCGAGGCCTTCATGCGCCAGCCTGATCCGGGTGTGGCGCTGGCCACCTTGTTCGCCTGAGCCGGCGGCGCGCACATGGGCAGCCAACAGGCCCTGTTTGATGGGGACGCATCGGCCTCTGCCGAGCTGACCGAGCCGCAAGGCCACAACCTGGGCCACCAATTGAACCCCCAATTGAGCCGACCGCTCAGCCAGTTGTTCGACGAGGTGCCCGCTGACTGGCACGCGCTCACGGCTTCGTTCCGGGCCAGCGCAGCAGGCACGGCCCTGGTAGACAAGGTGGAAGCCGCGCGCCAGGCGGGTGACGCCATCTTTCCCCAGGACGTGTTCGCCGCCCTGCGCCTGACGCGTCGCGCGCAGATCAAGGTGGTCATCCTGGGGCAGGACCCGTATCACGGGCCGGGCCAGGCGCATGGCCTGGCGTTCTCGGTGCAGCCAGGGGTGCCCATTCCGCCCAGCCTGCGCAACATCCGCAAGGAAATCCAGCGTGACCTGGGCTTGACGCCGCCGGTGCACGGTTGCCTGCAGGCCTGGGCCGAGCGGGGCGTGCTCCTGCTCAACACCGTGCTGACCGTCAAATCCGGCGAGGCAGCCAGTCATGCCGGCTGGGGCTGGGAGCTGCTGACCGATGCCCTCATCTCCGCCGTGGCGGCAGACGCGGGCCCGAAGGTGTTCATGCTCTGGGGCGCCCATGCACAACGCAAGGCGCCCTTGATCGCGCAGGCGGCGCATCAGCTTGGTGGTGACGCGGCCCGGCACCTGATCCTGCAAAGCAACCACCCCTCACCCTTGTCGGCCACGCGCGGGCCGGTGCCCTTTGTGGGCAATGGCCACTTCAGCCAAGCTTGCAAATTCTGGCAAGGCCAAGGCGAGCACCTGGATTGGTCGTTGGCCTGACCCGTTGCTGCCTGCGCCATTCAAATGTGTGGCGCACGGGTGTGAGGTAAGCACAACACAAATGAAACGGAATCCGTTGATCGGATGGCAATAAGGGGTCATTTCGCGAGGAATGAAACCGATGCGCACAAGTACCACCCATTCGCGGGGCCTAGGGTTCACCCTCATTTGACCGAAAAAGTCGGAAAATCCACCTCAGCGCCCTGACGGCGGTGGCCACGACCCCAAACGGTCTTGTCGGCCCGACGCATTCGATGGTGGGGCTCGATTTTGCTCATCGCCCAAGAGGCGGCGCGCATCCATGTCCGCATGGGCTGCGTACGTCGTCCTTGGCGCTGTGCGCGCCGGCATTGCTTACAGAGGTACCCACACCATGACCGAAAACTCGTTTTCTGGCCTTCAGCCGCCCTCAAGCAGCCTGGGCGTGGTCATCGTCAACTACCAGACCTACGACCTGACCATGCAGTGTGTGGCGTCGCTGCTCGCGCACCGCATTGCCCTGCCGCAACACATCGTTGTCGTCGACAACGACTCACCGGATGGCTCGGGCCAGCGTCTGAACCAAAGTTTGCCCGATGGCGTGGTGCGCGTCTTGTCCAAAGTCAATGGGGGCTTTGGTGCAGGCGTGAACCTGGGGGCCGCGGCCCTGAAAACCGATCTGGTGCTGGTGCTCAACCCGGACACGCACTTCCTGCGCAACAACATGGACGTGGTGCGCCGCCTGTTCGACCAGCGCCCCCGGCTGGGTGTGGTGGGCCTCAAGCTCATCAACCCCGATGGCAGCCTGCAGTACTCGGCCCGTCGTTTCTATTCCCTGCCCGACATCCTGGCGCGGCGCACCCCGCTGGGCCGCCTGGCGCCCATGCGCAAGCTGGAAAGCTCGCACTTGCTGACCCGCAAATGGCGCGACGAGCCCTTCGAGGCAGACTGGGTCATGGGCACGGGCTTCATCGTGCGCCGCAGCGCCTTCGAGATGGTGGGCCGCATGGATGAGGGCTACTTCCTGTACTTCGAGGAAGTGGACCTGTGTGCCCGCATGTGGGCTTACGGCTGGCGTGTGCTGGCCGTGCCCGAGGTCGAGTTGGTGCACGACCACCAGCGCGCCAGTGGCGCCGGCCTCCTGTCGCGCTCGGGCAAGACCCATCTGCGCAGCATGGCGCGCTTTTTCGCCAAGTTCGGCGTGCCCTGGGTGCGGCGCCCCTCGCGCAACCGCATGGCCGCGGCGCTGGTGCGCTGGCAACACTCGATCGGCGCCGCCGCGCACATCACGAAGCCACAACATGGGGGGTGAGCCCCTCCATGCGGGTAGCCCGCCGGGTTTCGACCTCTTATCATCCGCGCACGGGCGTTCGCTCGTGCCCAGCCCCGTCTGTGTCTCATGAAGCTGTACCTTGTACGCCTGCTGACCTTTGTGCTTGCTGTATGCAGCCTGTGTGCCTGCACGCCCATGAGCGTGCTCGAAACACCGGACGACGCCACGCTGAACGTGGTGATGCTGTCGACAGCCCAGCTGGCCGCCATGCCCAAGGCCCCCACACGCATCCGCGCGGGCGACACCCTGCGCATCGTGCGCGACGCCCAGGACTCGGCTTCGCTGGACCTGCGCAACCTGGTGGAAGACAGCCAGACGCAGATCTATGTGGTGCGCCCTGATGGCACTTTCTCTTTCCGCTATGCGGGCACGGTCGAGGCCGCAGGCAAGACCCCCGAGGAGCTGGCAGCCCTGTTGCGAAGCAAGCTCGACGCCTACTACCGTGAGCCGGGCGTGACGGTCAACATCGTGTCATCGCCGACCAGCAAGGTGGTGATCGGTGGGGCGGTGCGCAACCCCTTGACCATCGACCTCAACGCCGTGGCCAATCTGGAGCAGGCCATGTTTGCCGCAGGCGGCCTGGCCGTGTCGGCCGACCCCAGCCGCGTGGCCCTGCTGCGCCTGGACGACAAGGACCGCTACCAGGTCTACTACGTGAACTTCAGCAACGCGCTGCAACAAGTTGGGGACGGGCGCACCTCGATCGCGCTGCAGCGCGGCGACATCGTGTTCGTGCCCAAGTCCACGGCCGGAGGCAAGGCCGATGGGGTGGATCTGTACTTCAATCAGCTGCTGCCCTTCTCGCGCTCCGTGGGCGTGGGCCTCAACGGCAATGTCAATCTGAACCACTGATCGCGCTCTTTACATGATCGATATTCGTTCTTTGCGCGATCTGATTCGCCTGTTCTATATCTTCAACCGCCAGTTCCGTCTGGCCCTTGTGACCACCGCGGTGCTGGCGGTGCTCGGCGCCTTCCTGCTGCCGCACAAATACGTGTCGGACGCGCGCCTGCTGGTCAAACCCGGGCGCGAGAACATGACCGTGCCCATCGATGCGGGCGACCGCCAGACCATCTACCCGCAAAGCACCACGCGTGACCCGATCGTCGATGAAGAAAAGATGATCACCGGCCGCCCCGTGTTGCTGGAGGTGGCGCGCCTGTACCTGAGCGAGATGAGCGCCGAGAAGCCCAAGGAAGGCGTGTTCGCCTCGATCAAGGCTGGGCTGAAGGCCGCCAAGCGGGCCGTGGGCAAGGCCGTGGCCGAAGGGCTGTCGCTCATCGGTCTGGCCGAGGTGCAAAGCGAGGAAGAGGCCCTGGCCGAGTTGCTGGCCGCGCGCTTTCAGGTCAGCCACGGGTCGGGCTCCAATGTGATGGAGCTGAGCTTCACCTGGAGCGACCCGCAGCAGGCGCAACGCGTGCTGCAGACCTGGGTGCGCGTCTACCTGGACCAGCGCACGGCTGCGTTGGGGCGCAGGGGCCTGGTCTTGTTCTACGAGGGCAAGGTGCGTGATGTCGATCAGCAGATCGAGTCGGCCAAGTCCTTGTTGCGCACGCGCCTGGAAGAGATCAACGGCACCAGCGCCCAGGAGCGCCTGGACAACCTGGGCAAGCGCCTCAATGACCTGCGTACCCGCCTGGCCGAGATCGTGGCCGAGCGCAACGCCTTGCAGAACGGCATCAGCTTTGCCGCGGGCCGCGCACGCGCCCTGCCCAAGGAGTCCGTGTCCGAGCGTGACCTGAGCCAGAGTGCCAGCTGGCAGGCCCTGAGCGCGCAACTGGCCGAACTCAAGCGCCAGCGCGCCGATGCCCTGCGGGTGTTCAAGGACACGGCCCCCACCATCCTGGCGCTCAACGAGAGCATCGCCACGCTGGAGTCGCAGCTCAAGGCCGAAGACCGCGTGGTGCAGCGCTCCGAGAAGCGCACGCCCAATGAGCTCAATGTGAGCATGGAGCGCAACCAGCTGGAGAAGTCGGTGCGCCTGCAGGAGCTCAACACCCTGTACGCGGCTTTCGACAAGGAGATCGCCGACCTGCAAGCCACCCGCCGCAAGGTGCTGGAGCACGAGCCCGAGCTGGCACGTCTGGAGCAGGTGCTGTCGGTGGCCGAGAAGAGCCGCGGCCTGTACCTGGACAGCCTGGAGAAGGCCCGCATCGACCAGGCCCTGGACGACCAGCGCATCAACAACATCGCCGAGATCCAGGAAGCCACGCTGAACCCCACGCGCAGCTCGCCCAAGAGCCTGCTGCTGATCCTGATGGCTTTGCCGGCCGGTGGCATGGTGGGCTTGCTGGTGGTGTACCTGTGCTCGCTGTTTGACCAGCGCATCCACGATGGTGGCCGTTTCGAGGAGCGCTTTGGCGTGCCGCTGTGGTCCACCGTCAAGGACATCACCGAAGGCGGGCCGGACAACGACTTCCATGCCAGCCTCTACCGCATCTACGGCACGCTGCCGCTGGAGCGCATCAAGCGGGAGGGCCTCGTGCTGGGCCTGGCCTCGGCGCGCGCCGGCGAGGGGGTGAGCTTCATCGCCGCTCGCCTGAAGACCTTGCTGGAGGCGCAGGAACTGCGGGTGCGTGTCAACCCTGAGGTGGTCCAGGCCAGCCCGGGCGAGGTCGTTTTGCTCGAAGCTTCGGGTTTGCACAGCAACCGTGAGGCATTTGTGCGACTGAGTCAGGCCAATCTCATCGTCTTGGTGGTGGAAGCACGTGCCAGCACCATCCCCGTGGTGGACAATGCGCTGGGTGTCTTGCGCACCGCCTTCCGCAAAGTGGACGGCGTCATTGTCAACCGCCGGCGATTCGAGCTTCCCCCGAAAGTGCTTCGCTGGCTGCAACGTTGAGGGGCGTTATGCGTCTGGCCTTGTTGTCGCCTTTGCCACCTGAACAGAACGGGATCGCCGATTACGCGGCCCATTTCCGGACCTCGCTCAACCAGGCGGGGGTCGATGTGCTCACGCCTTTGGCGGGGCAGCGTCCGATCGACTCCCTGGCCGCTGCACGCGCCTGGGTGGCCGAGCGCGACTGGCGCCGTGTGGACGTGGTCCATGCCGAGCTGGGCGGCGGTCGTCAAAGCGAATTTCTCACCTTGTGTGCCCTGGCCAGCCTGCCCAATCGGCCGGCCCTGTCGGCCACCGTGCACGACCCCGAGCGCCTGATCTGGAAGCCCATCAACCGCGTGTGGACCATGGTCAACGGCATGTCCGCCATGCCGCGTCCGGCCAAGCAGGCCGTGGCCTTGCTGTCGGACCCGGCCACGCTGATGGCCGAGCGCAAGCTGGCGCGCCAACTCGATGGCCTGGTCACGCTGACCCAAACCGGCGCTGGCCGCCTGGTCAAGCGCATGAAGCTGCCCGTGGACCGCGTCAGTGTCATCTCGCATGGTGCCCTGACCCTGCCGCACAAGCCGCTGCCACCGCTGGACCCGATCCGGCTGCTGTACTTTGGTTTCATCTACAGCGGCAAGGGCATCGAAGACCTGATTGACGCCGTGGGCAAGGTCAAGGCGCAGCAACCTGAGCTGGCTTCGCGCTTGCGTCTGACCATTGCGGGCGGTACCTCGCCGGACATCGCGTTCGGTGCGCAAGGCAGCTACCTCGACCAATTGCGCGCCCGCGTCGAGCGCCGCGGCCTGACGCCCCAGGTCGACTGGGAGCTCGATGTTGACGAGCGCGACATCCCCTACCTCATCCAGCGCCACCACCTGATGGTGCTGCCCTACCGCGAGTCGCGCAAGCTGGCGCTGCTGGGGCAGATGCGCGGCACCAGCGGCTCGCTGGCCTGGGCCATTGCCTGTGGACGCGGCGCCATCACTTCAGACGCCCGCGCCTTTGCCGAAGAGATCAGCCATGGCAATGGCTCGTCCTATCGCCAGGGCGACGTCGCCGCTTTGGCCGCGCAGATCGAAGGCGTGCTCAACAAGCCCGAGATCCTGTCGCAGTGGGCCGATCGCGCCAGCGCCCTGGCTCAGGAGCGCGCCTGGCCCATGACGGGTCAACGTTTTGTCGGCCACTTCCAGCGTGCCATGGCCCGTGCGCCGCGCGCACGCGGTGTGTCCAGCAGCGGCCCCGCTTCGGTGTGGTCACAAAAGGAATCCCTATGACCTTGCCGGCCGCCACCCGGCGCCAGCAGTTGCGCCTCGGTGGCGCGCTGGCGCTCGGTGCCGTCGGTATGGGCCTGGGTGGCCAGGCACGGGCCGGGTGGTCGATGTGGCCCCGCAAGACGCCGCCTGCGCTCGCCTTGCAGCCCATGCGCCCTGTGGTGTGGCAGGACTTCCTGGGTGTCAATGCCCAACTGCAGTGGTTCCCGCCCGATGTGGCGCGCCTGCAGGTCGAGCGGCTCAAGGCCTTGGGACTGAACTGGGTGCGCCTGGCGCTGCACTGGATGCTGATCGAGCCCGAAGCCGGCCAGTGGCAGCTCGATGCCACCGACCGCATGATGAGCCTGGTCAAGCAGGCCGGCCTGCACAGCCTGACCTATGTGGTGGGCACACCGCGCTTTGCCAGCTCGGCGCCCGCTGGTGCGCCTTACAGCGACAAGTACCCACCCAAAGACCCGGGCGTGTATGCGCAGCGCCTGCAAGGCCTGGTCAAGCGCTACCCCAATGTGGACGTGTGGCAGGTCTGGAACGAGCCCAACATCCCCGCCTTCTGGCAGCCGCGCATCGACCCCGAAGGCTATGGCCGCTTGCTGCAGCCCGCTGTGGCCGCCTTGCGCCAGGCCGCGCCTGACAAGCCTGTGGCCATGGCCGGCATGGCCTATTACAGCCAGATGGCGGGCCGCGAAGGCCTGATGCTCGATGCCATGGGCAAGCTGGGCGCCTATCAGCTCAAGCTGATCGCCTGTTATCACCCCTACACCGCCGAGCCCGAAGGCGCTGACGACGGCTCGCGTGATCTGCTCACGCATGTGCCCTTCCTCAACAAGGGCCTGCGCGCCTACGGCGTCAAACAGATCTGGGCCACGGAATGGGGTTGGTCCAGCTACGACGGCCCGGTGGAAGAGCAGCCCCTGGTGGGCGAAGACGGCCAGGCCAGCCACACGCTCAAGCGCCTGGCCCTCATGGCCACGCAGGACTTCGACCGCGTCTTCCTGTTCACCCTGGCCGATCTCGATGACCCCCGCGTTGGCCCGCGCGACAAACGCTATGGCCTGCTGCGCGCCAATGGCCAGCCCAAGCCTGTCTACACGGCCTTGCAGCGCTTTCTGTCGATCTGTGGCGCGCGCCTGGAGCCGGCCCCACCCATGCGCCTGGCCGAAGGCCTGCCCGCCGGCCTGGTCAGCATCCAGTGGCAACGTGCCGATGGCAAGCGCCTGTGGATGGCCTGGGCGCACAAGCCCATGCGCGTGACCCTGCCCGACGTCAAGGCCGGTGTCTGGCATGACCCACAGCGCGGCACGCAGCGTGCACTCAAGGCGGGCGACCAGGGCCTGGTGCTGGACATCGGCACCGACTTGCAAATGCTGGTGTGTGCATGAAGCCTTTGCGCATCTTGTTGACCATGCCTTATCTGCCCTGGCCCATCACCAGTGGCGGCAAGGCACGCGAGTACCACCTGCTGCGTGCGCTGGCGCAGCGCGGCCATGAGATCACCCTGCTCGTGCAGGCCAAGACGCAAGCCGATGCCGATGTGCAGGCGGCGCTGGCCCCTTGGGTGAAAGAGCTCATCGTCCTGCCGCGCCGTTCGCTGAAAGACCCGCGCACCTTGTGGCGAGCCGCTTTCTCATCCTTGCCCTTGCTGACCACGGTCAATGGCCACGCACCCGCCTTGACGCGGCAGTTCGAGCAGCTGCTGGCGCGTCAGCACTGGGACATCGTCCAGATCGAGCACAGCTACGGCTTCCAGCCCTTCGAGGCCGCATTGCAGCGCCACCGCCAGCCCTTTGTCCTGGTCGAGCACAACGTGGAGTCCGAGCTCGGTGCGGCTACCTATGGTAAATGGCCGGTATGGGCCAGGCCCTTCGCACGTTATGACCAATGGCGTGGTCGGCGCTGGGAGCAGCATGTGCTGGGCCAGGCCAGCCTGGTCGTGGCCGTCACCGAGTCCGATGCGCACAAGCTGGGCGCCTGGACGCAGCGCCCCCCCCATGTCGTCACCAATGGGGCCGACATCCAGGGCTTTGCCGGCGTCCAGCCTGACCCGGCCAGCAAGCGCGTGCTGTTCGTGGGCAACTACGAATACGCGCCCAATGTGGATGCCGTCGAGTGGGCCATGGAGGCCATCTGGCCGCGCCTGTGGGCCTTGCAGCCCGAGGCGCGCTTCGTGGTGTGCGGCCATGCCTTGCCGCCGGCCTGGCGCCAGCGCTGGACGGATCCGCGCATCGAATGGCGCGGTTATGTTGATCACCTGCCCACGGTGCAGTCCCAGTCGGCCGTGTTCCTGGCGGCCCTGCGTTTTGGTGGCGGCTCCAAGCTCAAAGTGCTGGAGGCCCTGGCCGCCAGCCTGCCTGTGGTCAGCACCACCGAAGGCCTGTCCGGCCTGGGTGTGACCGCGGGTGAGCAGGCCATGGTGGCCGACAACGCCGAGGCCATGGCCCAGGCCGTGTCCCACTTGCTCGATCACCCCGAGCAAGCGGTGCAGATGGGTTTGCGCGCACGCGTACACGTCACTGCGCGCTTTGACTGGCAGGCCTGTGCCACGCAACTCGAAGCGGCCTACGCCGCCGTGCTGGCCGATGACAGAAGGGAGCAAGCGTGCGCGTAGGACTGGACATCCGCCCCTTGACCGCGGCACCGTACTCCGGTGTGGGCCGTCAGGCCCTGGCGCTCTACAACACCGTGCGCCTGCGTGCGGACACCGAGGTCGTGCCCTTCACCAACGCACCCTTGACGCACCAGCACCGCACCTGGGCCTGTGCGCCGCAGCGCCCGGCGGCCATCGAGGGCCTGCGCAGTCCCCGCGAGCGCCTGCGCTTCGAGCGTGACTTCCTGCCCGATGCACTCAGCGCCCTGGCCATCGACGTGTACGTGGCCACCGGCAACATGGGACTGCCCATTGGTCTCAGCGACGTGCGCCGCCAGCGCACACGCTGGGTGCTGCAGCTGCACGATGTCTTTCAGATCACCCAGCGTGACCAGCCGCAATCGGGTGTGAAGGAGTTGTTCCACCGCTGGTGTGACCGCTGGAGCATCGGCCACGCCACCCGCCTGGCCGATGCCATCTGGGTGCCATCGACCTATACCGCGCAGACCCTGGTCGACCTGTTCCCTGACACGCGGCAACGCATCCGCCTCTTGCCTGGCGCCGTGCCCTTTGAGGCCTGGCAATGCCTGCAGCAGGACGTGTTCGCGCCGCCTCGTTACTGGTTGATGGTGGGCACACACGCGCCGCGCAAGAACATCGCCTGGTTCCTGCAGGCCTGGCAGCAAGCCCGCGAGACCTGGCCAGACCTGATCCCGCAGCTGGTGGTCATCGGCCATCCACGCGATGTGCCCGAGGTGCCGTCTCAGGTGCGTTTCGTGCACGGCATCAACGATGCCCAACTGGGCAACTGGTACCGCCAGGCCGAGCGCCTGTGGCATCCCTCGCTGGCCGAAGGCTTTGGTCTGCCCGTGCTTGAAGCGGCGGCCTGCGGCACCCCCGTGGCCACGGCCAGGGGCTCCTCGCTCGATGAGGTCACACCGCATGGCGCCCCACGCTTCGACCCCGAGGACAGCGTGGGCCTGGTCCAGCTGATGCACCGTGTGGCGCGGCAGGCGCGCAGCGAAGATGAGCTGCCAGACGCCCTGCACCAATGGGCCCGTCGTTATGACCTGCCCACTTACGCCAGCCGTGTCGACGAACTCCTGAGGGAGCTGGCATGAGCCTGCTGTCGCGCCTGCCCCTGAGCGCGTCCACCGTGCTGCCCGTGCTCGCCGGGCTGCTGTTTGGCAGCTTGATGCTGCTGGGTGGCCCGCCTGCGCTGGTGGGCGCCCTGCTGGCCGTGCTCGCGGCCGTGGCGGTCCTGGCCAAGCCGGTGCGTGGCCTGCTGCTGTTCTGCCTGATCGCGCCCTTCGTGCCCTGGACCACGGTCACCATCGGCATCCGCATGACGGTCTCCGAAGCCTTGCTGGCGCTGACCTGGGCAGGGGTCTTCATGCAATGGCTCATGGGCCGCTTGCCGTCTTGGCAGGCCGGCCCCACCGAGCGGCGGATGCTGTGGCTCATGGCCTGGAGCGTCGTGCCCCTGGTGGCCGGGCAGTTCATGGTCCACGAAGAAGGCAATGGCCCGGTCAACTGGGTGCGCTGGCTGCTCAACGTGTCCACGCTGTTTCTGGTCCCCATCCTGACCCCGACGCCGGCCTTGCGCCAACGCATGATGGACTGCCTGGTGATCGGCTTCACGGCCATGCTGGCCTTGTCCCTGGGTGTGTTCATCAAGAGCCCTGACGCCCGCACCATGATCCCCGTGCTGGCCAGCCTGCACTACGCCCACCCCGAGGCCCTGATGGACATTTTCTCGTCCATGTACAACCGCATGGCCTCGCCCTGGGTGCACCCCAACTCCACCGGCGGCGTGCTGCTGCTGGGCGTGCCGCTGGCCATGTTCTACGGTGTGTCGCAAAAGGGCTGGCGGCGCGCGCTGAGCCTGTTCGTGGCCTTGGGCGGCTCGGCCGGCATCGTGTTCAGCGGTTCGCGTGGGGCCCTGTTGTGCCTGACCGCGCTCGTGGTCTGGCTGGCCTGGCGCCGTGTGCCCATGGCCGGGCGCGCCCTGTTGATCGGAGCCTTGCTGGCTGCCACGATGCTGGTGGCCTACCCCCCAGCCCGCGAACGCCTGGCCTCGCTCACCCAGGGCTCGCAGGACGCCAGCACCGGCGTGCGCTTTGACGAGTACCGCAACTTCCACCGTGCCGTCGAGCGCTACCCGCTGGGCCTGGGTTTCAAGGTCGAAACGCCGGCCACCGGTGGTGGCGTGTATGGCATCTCCAACCTTTGGCTCAACTACTGGTACAAGCTGGGCCTGCCGGGCATGCTGTTCTTCATCGCCGTGACCGTGGCCTGGTGGCGAGAAGTCCGCCAGATGGGGGATCTCTCGAAGATGAAGGTCGACCAGGCCCTGCACGTGGGCAGCGTTGGCGCGATGCTTGCTGCGCTGTTGACCGGCTTCATCGATCACTACTTCAGCTTCACCCAGGTCCTGATCGCCTTGTTCTGGCTGACCATGGCCATCAGCCTGCAGGCCTCGCGCCCCTTGCCGCAGCCTGTCCGCGAAACGACAACGTCATGAAACACCGCATCCTTCACAGCAACGACCTGCGCGCACGCCTGGCCGATTACGCACCACGCCTGAGCGTGGACCTGCCCACCCTGGCTGAAGCCTATGACTGGATGTGTGCCAACAACGTGGTCTTCGAGCAGCCTGGTCGTGGCGGCGTGACACAGACCTACATCGCTTACGTCAACATCGAAAAGCGCATCGAGCATCCACTTGGCCGGCGCTTTTACGCGATGTTGCGCGACGAGATCCCCGCCGGCTTCGTGCCCCTGTACGGCATCAACTGGCCGACCCTGGTGGACCGTTGGCGCCGGGCCTGGGAGCAGGTCTACAACATGCTGATCAACAAGATCCCCAGCCACACCATCCGCCTGGCCTGGTTGCGCATCGGCGGTGCCAAGATCGGCAAGGGCTCCACCGTGTGGCGCAACACCGAGGTGCTGGGGCTGGAGGGGTTGCAGATCGGTGAAGACACCTGCATCGGTTGGCACTGCCAGATCGACGCCCGAGGCGGTCTGCGCATCGGCAACCACGTGACCGTCGCTTCTCACACACTCATGATTGCGGGCGGCCACGACATGAACGCGCCGGAGTTCTGGGCGGTGGGGGGCCCCATCGTCATTGAAGACTACGCATGGATCACCACCCGCGTCACGCTGTTGACGGGCGCGCACATCGGTGAAGGGGCTGTGGTGGCAGCCAATACCGTGGTGGCCAGGCCTGTGGCACCCTACACCATCGTTGGTGGTGTAGGCCCGAAAGTGCTGGGCGAGCGCGTGCGTGGCCTCAACTACAAGGTGGGGGGCAAAGGCCTGTTCACCTTGTTCCACTGAGCGGCCGACGACGTGTTGGGCGCGGCCTCGCTGCTGACCCTGGTCACGCTGGCCGGCCTGGTGGCGGGCTTTGCCCGTGAGTGGCTGCTGGTCGCCAACTGGGGCGCGGGCGCACGCACCGATGCCTTTGTGATCGCCATGTTCCTGCCCGAGGCCATCCGCAGCATGCTGGCGGCCGGTTTGTTGACCTCGTCCGCACTGGCCTTGTGGCAAGGGCGAACGCCCGTTCAGCGGGCGCACTGGTTCAGCCAGCTCAGCATGGTGCTGGGCCTGGGCAGCGTCGCCCTGGCCGGCCTGATCTGCCTGGCCTCGCCGGGGCTCGTGCACCTCATGGGCCCCGGGCTGTCCGTGGCGCAGCAAGCCGATACCGTGGGCGCCTTGCGCATCCTGGCCTGGAGCCTGCCCGGGCTGGTGCTGCAGGCCTGGTGGGCTGTGCCCAGACAGGCCGCGGGTCACTTCCTGCTCGCCGGCATGGGCTCGCTGCTCTACAACCTGCCCGCGATGCTCTACCTCCTGTGGCAGCGCCAGCAATCGCAAGAGGCCATGCTGTCCTGGGCCTTCGTCGGGGGCAGCCTGGCCATGGGCCTGATCATGCTGCCATCCGCCGTGCAAGGTGGCTTGCGCCTGGTGTCCCTGCAGGGCAGCCGTGCTGCCATGGCCGAGCTGGGGCACAAGCTGGCGCCCTTGCTGGGCAGCGCCCTGGCGGGGCAAGGCCTGACCTTGCTGGAGCGCATCGTGGCGTCCTACCTGGGGGAAGGGGTGGTCACCGCCGTCAACCTGGCACGCAAGCTCATCAACTTGCCGCTGATCGCGCTGCAAAGCCTCAACCAGGTGCTCCTGAGCCTGATGAGCCGCAGCGAAAGCGAGCGTGTCGTCCTGCTGAAAAAAGGCCTGGCTGCCGTCACGGTGGTGTCCTTGCCGGCCGCGGTGGGCCTGATGCTGGGGGCGCCAGCCTTGGTCGGCATGCTGTTCCCCAAGGTGCAAGGCACGGCGGTGGTGGTGCCGCTGCTGGCCGGCTATGCCGCCGTCCTGGTGCTGGCCAGCTGGAACACCTTGCTGGCGCGCTATCACTACGCAGAAGGTGACACGCGTGGCCCGGTGGTGGCCGAGCTGCGAGGCAGCCTCCTGCAGGCCCTGACGCTGGCGCCGCTGGCCTGGGCGTTTGGCTCGCTGGGCATCGTGTGGGCGCTCCTGCTGGGTACCTTGCTGACAGGGCGCTACCTGCTGCGCGCGCCCGGCCTCCAGCAGGGCCTGGGGCTGCTGCCTCAGGCCTTGGGGTCGGTCGCCTGGCTGGTGCTGGCCTGGTGGGGCCTCAAGCCCTGGTTGAGCGCCAACGTGTGGTGGCAACTGGCCGAGGCCAGCGTGGCCGGGCTCGTCTGCCTGCTGTGCATGGCGCTCTGGTTGCGCCCATGGCAACGGCACTGAAATCACGCAAAAAACCACAAAAGCTTGGCATGGCCTGAAAAGCTGTGCTAAAGTCTTGGGCTTGCCTGGAGGGGTGGCCGAGTGGTTAAAGGCAGCAGACTGTAAATCTGCCCGCTTACGCGTACGCTGGTTCGAATCCAGCCTCCTCCACCAGGCAAACTAATTCGTACATGCTGAACGTCAGACCAGGTTGGTCGGTTTGCGCAAAGCAAGCCGATGGCCATGTGAAGGCTCCCGAGCGGGAGTAGTTCAATGGTAGAACCTTAGCCTTCCAAGCTAATGACGCGGGTTCGATTCCCGTCTCCCGCTCCAAGGTCATGGTTCTGTCACGGCAGGCATGCTACAGTCGCGGTCTTCGCAGAAAAATGCGAAGGGTGCAAAAGTGTCAGGTCGGCACTGGTTTGCGTTCAGGCCCTGGTGGCTGAATTCAAACCTGTGTCGATGCCCATGTGGCTCAGTGGTAGAGCACCCCCTTGGTAAGGGGGAGGTCGGCAGTTCGATCCTGCCCATGGGCACCACACACCCCATCCCTTTTTTCTTCTTTTCATTCGGCTTTTCATTCGGGCCAATCAGGGCGCCAGGAGCGAGAAACATGGCAAAAGGTAAGTTTGAACGGACCAAGCCGCACGTGAACGTGGGCACCATCGGTCACGTTGACCACGGCAAGACCACGCTGACGGCTGCGATCGCTACCGTTCTGTCCAAGAAGTTTGGTGGCGAAGCCAAGGCTTACGACCAGATCGACGCAGCACCCGAAGAAAAGGCCCGCGGCATCACCATCAACACCGCTCACGTCGAGTACGAAACGGCTAACCGCCACTACGCTCACGTGGACTGCCCTGGTCACGCCGACTATGTGAAGAACATGATCACCGGCGCTGCCCAGATGGACGGCGCGATCCTGGTGTGCTCGGCCGCTGACGGCCCGATGCCCCAGACCCGTGAACACATCCTGCTGTC
>Ga0265327_10000673_pt1 | contig 54882 bp, 53 predicted proteins | sample 41621metaG_FD_202089 | JGI IMG/M metagenome (GOLD analysis project Ga0265327, IMG submission 202089) | Rhizosphere microbial communities from Carex aquatilis grown in University of Washington, Seatle, WA, United States - 4-16-21 metaG | ecosystem: Host-associated > Plants > Roots > Rhizosphere... | reverse complement strand
AAGGCCGCGCAGTTTTGCGATGATGTCCGGCATCACCGCGAGCACGCGGTCGACATCATCCTCCGTGTTCTCGCGGGAGAAGGAGAAGCGCGTCGCCCCATGCGCCGCCGTGTAGGGGATCTTCATCGCCCGCAGGACGTGCGAGGGCTCAAGCGAGCCCGAAGTGCAGGCCGAACCCGAGGAAGCGGCGATGCCCTCCTTGTTGAGAAGCAGCAGGATCGCCTCGCCCTCGATGAATTCGAAGGCGACATTGCTGGTGTTGGGCAGCCGCGAATCGACGTCGCCGGCGACGAAGCAATTGCCGATTCGTTGCAGCAGCCCCTTCTCCAGCCGGTCGCGCAGCCCCTTCACCCGAATCTGCTCGTCCTGCATGTGCAGCGAGGCCAGTTCGGACGCCTTGCCGAGGCCGATGATGGCGGGAGCGTTCTCGGTGCCGGCCCGGCGCGAGCGTTCCTGATGCCCGCCCCGGATCAGCGGACGTAAGCGCACGCCGCGCCGGACATAGAGCGCGCCGATCCCCTTAGGCCCGTGGAGCTTGTGGCCCGAGAGCGACAGGAAATCGATGTCGGTGCTCTTGATGTCGATCGGAATCTTGCCGACGGCCTGGACCGCGTCGGTATGGAAGAGCGCACCTGCGGCATGGGCAAGCTCGGCCAGCCCGTCGACCGGGAAGATGGTTCCGGTCTCGTTATTCGCCCACATGACCGAGACGATAGCGGTCTTCGGCCCGAGCGCCTTGCGATAGGCCTCGATATCGATCCGCCCCATCGCATCGACCGGGATGCGATGAATCTTGATGCCCCGGCTCTTTTCCAGATAGTCGCAGAGGGACAGCACCGCCGGATGCTCGACCGCCGTCGTCACCACTTCGTCGCGTCCGGTCTGGGTCTCAAGCGCCGAGAGGATGGCCTGGTTGTCCGATTCGGTGCCGCCCGAGGTGAAGACGATCTCATGATCGTGCTCTGCCCCGATCAGCGCCTGAACCTGTTCCCGCGCCTTCTTCAAGGCGCCGCCGACCTCGGCCCCGAAGGCATGCATGGAGGAGGCATTGCCGAAATGCTCCGTGAAGAACGGAAGCATGGCGGCCACCACCTCGGGATCGACGCGCGTCGTCGCGTTGTTGTCGAGATAGACGGGTCTCATGGAATTACCCTCCTGAAAGCGCTTAATGGCCCTGGAATTAATGGGTGGCCGAGATGGGAATGACCCGCAGCGGCTGCCCGATCTTGGCAATGAGCCGTTCCTGCACGCCATTGATGGTGACGCTCGCCATCTGGCAGCCGATGCAGGCTCCCGACAGCTTCACCATCACCTTGTCGCCATCGACATCGATCAGCTCGCAATCGCCGCCATCCGCGCGCAGGAAGGGACGCATCTCCTCGATGGCCTCTTCGATCAGCCGGATCTTCTGCAAATTGGTCAGGGCCGGCTTCGCCGTCGTCGTCGAGGCAAGGGGCGAGACCGCATGCGCCGTCTTCGGTGCCGCTGCCGGAGCCAGATTGACGATGGGCTTCTTGGCCACGGGCTTCGCCTTGACGCCGAGCGTGAAAGCCTCCGCCGGGTTGAGAAGGCCCTCGGCCACCAGCTCACCATTGATGCGGGCCAGAACTTCCTCGATCCCCTCGGCACAGGTCGAGCAACCGCCGCCGGCCTTGGTGTATTGCGTCACCTGCTCGACGCTGGTGAGCGTGTTCATGCGCACGGCCCGCTCGATCATGCCTTCATCGACGCCGAAGCATTTGCAGATGAGGGCGCCTTCCTCGTGATCGTCGACCCAGGCCTCGCCACGGTAATTGGCGACGGCGGCGCGCAGCGCCTCATAGCCCATGACCGAGCAATGCATCTTCTCCGGCGGCAACCCGCCGAGGAAATCGGCGATATCCTGGTTGCTGATCTTCATCGCCTCGGCGATCGTCTTGCCGATGATCATCTCGGTCAAAGCCGAGGAAGACGCGATCGCCGAGCCGCAGCCGAAGGTCTGGAACCGGGCCTCGGTGATGATCTCGGTCACGGGGTCGACCTTGATCATCAGCCGCAGCGCGTCTCCGCAGGAAATGGCGCCGACGTCGCCGACGCCGTCCGCCGCTTCCAGCACACCGGAATTCTTCGGGTTAAAGAAGTATTCCTGAACCTTCTCGGAATATTCCCACATCGGATATCTCCTAAATTCCCAAAGAAATTAGCTGAACGACTTGCCGCAGGAGCACTTCGAACCAGCATTCGGATTGTCGAAAGTGAAACCGGAGCCCTCCAGGCTGGAGACGAAATCGACGGTCGTGCCGTCGAGATGCGGCAGGCTCGCGGAATCGACGAAGAGCTTGACGCCGCCCTTTTCGATCACGACATCATCGGGCTCGACTTCGGCGACGAGACCCATCTGATATTTGAAGCCGTGGCAGCCGCCGGCCTCGACCATGATGCGCAGCCCCTCCACCGAGGTCGCCGCCCCGGAAATCGCGCTCTGAACCGCGTTCACGGCATTGTCGGTCAAATGGATCATCGCTAGCCTCTTTGCGAAAATGATGTACTCCCCGAACCCAAGAGCAAGCACCGTGCCAAGACGCATAGTATTGAAATATAACGTATTTTTAGAAACGTTCCGTTGCGTTTACGACGTTGTCGCAAATCCGACAGGTCCGATTCCGCACCGCAGCATGAGCGGGTGCCGTCCATCGGTGAAATTTGCCATCGTCGGGAATTTGTCGCCCCCTCGACAGCAAGTGTCACGTCCCTGACAGGCGCCGGCATGGGGAAGGCTTGAAATGAGCCAGTTTCGAGACTGGCAAGGGTCTTGCTTACGGTCTGCCATGACCGCCCACGCCATCGAGGAAGAAGGAGCGAAACCCATGGCCTACAAGATCGTCGCGTCATCCTGCACCGTCTGCAGTGCTTGCGAGTTCGAATGCCCGAGTGCGGCTATTTCGATGAAGAATGAGACCTATGTGATCAATCCGAAACTGTGCACGGAATGCAAAGACCATTTCGACTCGCCGAAATGCGCCGAGGTCTGCCCGGTGGAGAACACCTGCGTGCCGGCCTGATCTGAATGAGCCCATAGGCACCTCGATGGAAGAGGCCCTGGAGACGCTGGACTGGCTCGGAAAGCCGGTCCGTTGCGGCGATTGCCCCCACAAGGCAATGCGGCGCGATGGGCTTTGCCGCAAGGGCACCAGTTGCGTCCGGGACCGGCGATCCCGGCGGGTCGACCGGTTCTTCCAGGAGCATGCGGAACTCGCGGACAACTACCTCGATCATCCCTATTTCGAGGTCAGGGCGATCGCGACGAAATATGCGAGCCTCTTCCGCCTGCCGGCGCTGCTCGGGGATCCGGAGCCGGAGGTGCGGGCAATGGCAATCCTGCGCCTGCCGGCTTCACGGGTCGAGAAGCTTAGCGGCGATCCCGACCGCCGCGTCCGCATCGCCGTGGCGAGCCGCCTCAGCGGACGGGCGTTGCTGATGATGCTCGACGACGAGGATTATTATGTCCGCCTGACGGCGGTGCGGCGCATGGCCCCGGACCTCCTGTGCCTCGCTTTCGGCGACAAGGAGCCCGAGGTGCGGCGCTGTGCCGCCAGACGGGCCGAGATCGGCCGGCTCGTTGAATTGAGTGCCGATCCGGAACCGCTGGTGCGCCTCGAAGTCGCCGAGCGGATGGCGCCCGAGCGGCTGCATCTCATGATCAACGACCCCGATCTCCGGGTGCGCTTCACCGTCGCCGAACGCCTGCCGCTCGCGGCCCTTTCTCCCCTTCGCAACGATCCCGACGAAGTGATCCGCGAGATGGTGGCGAATCGCCTGTCGGGAAAAGAGACCCCGTAGCGATATCGGTGCCGGCACCTATACTTCCGCCGCCGCCGGAATGTTCCGAAGCGGAATTTCGCCTTGGGCCAGGATCATGTCCCGCAAGGCGGAAGCGGGCATGGGTCTGGCGATGCCGAAGCCCTGGCCGATCCCGCAGCCCATCGCCGCCAGGGCCTCGATATGGGCCGGGCTTTCGACCCCCTCGGCCACGGTGTTGAGCTTGAATGCCTTGGCGAGGGCGACGATGCCTTCGACGATCGTCCGGTCGCCGGGATCTTCCAGCATGTCGATGACGAAGGATTGATCGATCTTGATCGTCTCGGCCGGAAGATTGCGCAGATAGGACAGCGACGAATAGCCGGTGCCGAAATCGTCGATGGAAAAGCTTACCCCCAGTTTCCGGCAATAATTGATGATGGCGATCACCTTGGGGAAGTCTTCGAGGGCGGCGGTTTCCAGAACCTCGATTTGCAGCCGGCCCGCCGGGACTTCGGCATGGGCGGCCAGCCTCTCTTCGAGGAAGGTCAGGAAATTCTCCGATTGCAGATGGCTCGCGGCGATATTGATGCTGACTTCGATGGCGACCCCGTCTTCAAGCCAGCGGCCAAGCTGCGCCAGCGTGGTTTCGATGACCCATTCCCCGACCTCGGTCTCGAGGTCCGTATGGGCGATCGCGGGAAGGAATTCACCGGGCAGGAGCAATCCGCGCTCCGGATTGTGCCAGCGGATGAGCGCTTCCGCGCCGACGATCGCCCCCGTCAGCATGTCCACCTTCGGCTGATAGAAGAGTTCGAATTCGCCCCTTTTCAGCCCCAGGCGGAACCGCGCCAGGGCTTGCTGACGCTCGCGGTTCCGCAAATCATGCTCGGCGTCGAAGAGATGATAGCGGTTCCGGCCCGATTGCTTGGCCAAATACATGGCCTGATCGGCCTGCCGGAGCAGGGTGTCGGCATCTTCCTCCAGGGAGTGGCTCAGGCTGACGCCGATGCTGGCGCTCACGCTATAGGGCTTGCCGGCGATGATGATGGGCTCGCAAACGGCGTCGAGCAGCCGGTGCAGAGTCGTCTCATAGGCCCCCAATTGAGGATTCCCCAGAAGCAGGATCACGAATTCATCGCCGCCGATGCGGGCCACCGTATCGACGGCCCGTACCGCCTCGCCCAGGCGGCGGGCGACTTCGATCAGCACTTTGTCGCCGACTTCATGGCCGGCAGTATCGTTGATGGGCTTGAACCCGTCCAGATCGAGATAGCAGACCGCCAGCGGGACGTTGTCGCGCCGCCCTTGTGCAAGCGCCTGCCGCATCCGGTCCGCCAGAAGCAGCCGGTTGGGGATGCCGGTCAGGGCATCATAATGGGCGACGCGCTGAAGCTGCTCTTCATGGTTTTTTGCGACCGTGATATCCGAGAAGAGACCCACATAATTCGTGACCTCGCCCTTCTCGTCCCGGATGACCGACATCGACAGCATCTCGACGAAGATGCCGCCGGTTTTGGTCCGGTTCCAGATCTCCCCCTTCCAGTGGCCGGTCGCCTCGATCGTTTTCCACATCGCCTGATAGAATGCCGAATCATGGTGGCCGGATTGAAGGAACCGGGGATTCCGGCCCAGAGCCTCCTCCCGCGGATAGCCGGTGATCGCGACGAAGGCGTCGTTGACGGCGATGATGGTGCCGGCCGCGTCCGCGATGGTGATGCCTTCCTGGGAATCCGCGAAAATCCGGGCGGTCAGGCGAAGATTGGCTTCAGCCGCTTTCTGTTCGGTGATGTCCCGGAAGGTCACCAGGAGATTCCGCTCGCCTTCGATCTCAAAGGCCGAAACATCGGCATCCGCCCAGAACTGCCGTCCGAAGGTCGAGGTGAAGCGGGCCGTCAGGTGCCGGGTTCCGCCATTCACCAGGACATCCTCGGCCACCCTGAGCAGCTCCTGCTGTTCCCACGACTTGATCCGCCGGAAATTCTGGGCCTGGAGTTTCTCGACCGTGGCGCCGAGTATCCGCGCCATCGCCTCATTGGCGAGGAGACAGTCGCCGTTCAGCGAATAGGCGCAGATGCCATGCGCCGATTCCTTGATCACTGCTGCGTTAAGCTCTGACAGTTCCTCGATCTTTCGAAGCGCCCGCTTTCGCTCGGTGATGTCGCGGGCCAGGGACATCCCGTATTCCCGGCCCTCGAATTTGAAGAAATTGGCGCAGATTTCGACCGGGACCATATGCCCGCTCTTCGCCCGATGGCTCGTCTCGACCGTAACGGAACCCAAAGTTCTGAGCGCGCGCCAGTGCTCGGCCCATGCCGTCCTTGCAAAGCCCGGATTGATGTCGAAAACGCTCATTCCAAGCAATTCGTCGCGGCTGTACTCTAATACCTTACTCGAAGCCTGATTGACGTATAGGAACCGGGCCTCCCTATCCATCAGATAAACAGCTTCCTCGACACGGTCGAGAGCGAAGCTCCGCTGTGTCAGCTCCGATGCCTGCCTGTTGATCACCCGTAACGAGAGGACGATGAAGGCCAGCAGAAAGGCGACGAAGGCGGACAGGAGACCGGCATTGTCGGTCCACTCGGCCAGATAGTCGCTCTTGGCCAGTGCGACGAGCACGTAAAGCGGATAGTTCTCGACCTTGCGCACATTGCCCATCTTCGCAAACCCGTCCACGGGAGAGACGAACTGGTAGGTGCGGCTCACCGTGCCCTGGTCGATGATCGCCCGGAGACTGTCGGTGATGGTTGCCGTACCGATGATGAGATCGTTCGGCGTCGCCGGATAGCGGGCAAGCAGGATGTGATCGGCATTGTAAAGGCTGACGGCTCCATTGACGCCGACATCCAATGCGGAAAATGCGTGGATCAGACTGTCGATCGGGACCGATCCCAGCACCACGCCGGCGAAGGTGCCGTCAAGGTTGTTGAGCCGCCGCGCCAGAATGACGACCTGCCTGCCACTGCTGCGCCCCATGACCGGCGAACTGATAAAGAGGCCGGCACCCGGGTGGTCACGAAGGGAGCGGAAGTATTCGCGGTCGCCGACATTCGCCTTCCTGTCGGTGATATGATGAACGCCATAGAGGAAACCGCCATCCGCCCCGAAGATGCGGAAGCCCAGGACATCCGGATTATAGGAATCCTGCCGGGCAAGAAAGGCGGCGATCCGCTCGGGCTCGACGCCGCCGATTCCCTGCTGCCGCGAGAACTCGTCGGCGATCAGCCGAAGATTGATGTCGATCCTGTCAACGAGGCTTGAAAGCGTCCGCTCCAGGGTCTGCGACAAATTGGCGGCGGAGACCTCGGCGGCGCGGCTGGCGCTGCGGTGCTGCTGATAGAGGGCGATGCCGACGATAATTGCAACGAAGAGGACAAGGAGGTAGGCGAGGCTCAGAAACCGCTCGAGAAAGGGAACGCGGTTACCGAAGAATCGACTGATCAAAGCCTGCCGCATCATTCATACACGAGCTTGATATACGAGCGCCATGCCGCCGGCCGTCAGGTTAATCTAAATTGTATGTGTTGCCTATCAGCAGCTTCCGAAAGGCGCCGTTATGCCGCTTCCCGGTTTAAAACCACACGGCGGGCAAATCCGAAATTCTGATTTTGTCCCGTCATTTGGCACGGAGCTGGACATCGGTGGTGCGTCCTTCGAGACGGCCCTCGATGGGGCCTCCTCAGGATGAGGATATTTCTCTTAATGCCATCAAACATCCACCTCATCCTGAGGAGCGGCCCTCTTGGCCGCGTCTCGAAGGACGCAATGTTGCTTTTGCAGCGAGGTCAGGCACCAAGCCCCTCGGCCAAAATGAGAATTGCTGCTTGTCCACGGACATGCCTCAAAACGTAATCCGTCGGTATTACCCTGGCGCGTCTTCCTCGGGCTCTTCATCCTCGGCCAGGGTGATTCCGCTGATGCAGATGTCGCCATCGACCACGCTCACCGCCACGGGTTCGAGCCCCCGGCCCTGGCACGGCCCGTCGATGCAGAGGCCGGACTCGATTTCAAAGAGAGCGCCATGCTTGCCGCAGATCAGGCGCTTGCCGGTCGGATCGAGGAACTGCTCGCGCTCCCAGTCGAGCTGGCCGCCCTGATGCGGGCAGGAATTGACGTAGCCGAAGACTTGCTTGCCGAACCGCGCCACCAGGATCGGCAAGTGCCGTTTGCTGCCATCCGCTTCGACGCGCAGCAGGTGGAAACCCTTGACCTTCCGGTTGCGGATGTCCTTGGCCCCGCAGATCGCATAGACGCAACCATCGGATTCCATGCTGCTGTCCATATTGCCCCCGCCTCAGAATTTCTTGATCGGAATGTCGTGCTTCCGGATCGCATAGCTGATCTGGCGCGGGGTGAGGTTGAGCAGCCTTGCCGCCTTGGCCTGGACCCAGCCGGCCATCTCCATGGCCTCGACCAGACGCTCGCGCTCCGAGCGGTTATCGGCACCGGGGACGACGGGACAGGCACCCGGCGCCGGACAGGCATGCTCGATCACCGCCGGCGCCTTGGGACCGGAAGCCGAAGCCGGCGCCGAAGCCGAGGCGGAAGCCGCCGCCACAACCGGTTGCGACGCGATCGGCAGGGGGATGAAGCCCGGACGGATGCTCCCCGTCGTATCCTTCCACAGCGTCGCCGACAGGCACTGATCGTTGCGGCAGGCGAAATCATTGTTCACGATGGTCGTGCCGTGGGTCAGCGTCGCCGTGCGCCGGACGCAATTCTCAAGCTCGCGGACATTGCCGGGGAAGAAGCAGGAGGTCAGCACGCCAAGGGCGCTGCCCGACAATTCGAGCGTGGTTCCGTGCTCCTCGTTGAAGCGGCGGAGAAACTCCCGCGCCAGAAGCGGAATATCCTCCCGGCGCTCCCGCAGTGGCGGCAGAAAGATCGGCACGACATTGATGCGGAAATAGAGATCGGCCCGGAACTCGTTGCGGGAGACCGCCTCCTCCAGATTGCGGTTGGTCGCGGCGATCAGGCGCACATCGATCTTGAGGGTGCGGGTGCCGCCCACCCGCTCGAACTCGCCTTCCTGAAGCACGCGCAGCAGCTTGGCCTGGAAGGATGGGGAGATTTCGCCGATCTCGTCGAGGAACAGCGTCCCGCCATCGGCAAGCTCGAACCGGCCCTTGCGCTGCGCCACGGCACCGGTGAAGGCGCCCTTCTCATGGCCGAAAAGCTCGGATTCGAGGACGCTTTCCGGCAAGGCGGCGCAGTTCAGCTTGATGAAAGCCTTGTTCTTGCGCGGCGACAAATCATGGAGGGCGCGGGCGAATAATTCCTTGCCGGTGCCCGACTCGCCGCGCAGCAGCACGGTCGAATGCGTGCGGGCGACGATCTTCACCTTCTCGAACACCGCGCGCAGAACCGAGCTATCACCGACGATTCCGGCCACCCGCTCCGGATGCTCGGCGGAGGTCTTGGTTTCAAGCTCCTTCTCCAGCCGCCGTTGCTCGCTCATGAGCCGTTCGCGGTCGCGCCCGATCAGCCGGTGCAGCCGCGCGGTCTGCCCGACCAGGCTCGCGATCATGGTCAGGAAGCGGACATCCTCGTCGAAACCGACGAAGGTGCCGGGCTCGGCCTCGCGGTCGATGGTCAGGGTGCCGATGACCTTGTCGCGGTCCTTGATCGGCACGCCGATGAAGGAGAAGGCTTCCGACCGGTCCCCCCATTCGGACACGTCCCAGCCGGCAAAGAGCGGGTGCGTCAGCACATTCTGGACCACGATCGGCATCTTGGTGGTAACGATCTGACCGATCGCCCGCTCCGGCAGATGGTCGAAATAGCGCTTGGCGACGGATTCGCTCCAACCGGAACCGACAACCATCTCCGGCGTCCCGTCCTCCTCCATCAGCGCGATCAGGCCGTTGCGCATGTCGAGGAAGCTGCTGATCACCTTCAGCACCGAGGAAAGCGTCGCCTCAAGCCGTGCCGGAACCGACAGAACCTTGGCGATCTCATAGACGCCGAACAGCGCCATCTCGGCCCTGGAAGAACTCTGGCTGGGCTTAGCCGGTGCGTAATTTGGGGCCGCAACCATAAACCGATTCCCCGAAGCCTAAGAATTGGGCACAGCCCCGCGCAAGCAAGGCCGTTACAAATTTAAGCAAAGACCTTGCCGCCAGCTTCGTCAAATGTTTTTTTTGCAATGCAGCATAAAATAAATAGCGGGAGCGCCGCGGCCCGAATACTGTCACCCGGACGTTGCGGCCGGCGACTCCTCCCGGCGTATCCGGGCGAGAAGACTCTCGCCGTCCTCGTCCCCGAAGCATACCTGGAAATCGTCGCATTCGGCGCAACTCGGCGCCGTGCATAGGGAATAGTTCTGATCCTGGCAGATTATCCGATAAAGGAACTTCTTCCACTTCATGTTGCGCGAATTGCGCTGAGCCAAAAGCGCGAAATGCCTTTCCATCAGGCAATTCAATTCTTCGCGGTTACGAAGGCCGAGATCCTGCCAGAGGTGATTCGGCTGCTGCGCCCGCCGGGCGATGATGGCGGCCAGCATCCCCTCGAAGGGCGAGCGCCGCGTGGCGCAGCTTTGGAGGAGATCGAGGAGGCACGCCTCCTCCGAGGAATGGGAGACGCAATCTCCCCCCGCCCGCTGCACGAGCCACGGGACCGCATGCGGGAAAACTTCCGCCGCGAGGGTGGCGAGCTCGACCCCGTCCAGACCGACGGCACCGCTGAATGCCTCGTTTCCGGCAAGCGATTCAGCATGCGCCAGGGCCAGCACGGAGGCGCAGACATGCGTATCGAAATTATCTCCGGCATCCCCAACCAGCCAGCGATAGGCCTCATCCGCCTGCATGTCCCGCCTCCCGTATCAAGCTGCCCCTGATTAAGCGGCTCCCGGATTACGCCGCCCCCCCGATTAAGCGGCCAGGGTTCCGTGGGTCTGGCAATTCGTCGGGCAGACGCGGGCGCAGGCTCCGCAGCCGACGCAGGCGCCTTCATCCGCCATCGCCATCACCTTCTTCTCGATCTCGTCATCTTCATCATCTTCGAGATCGATGAATTCACCCTCGTCATTGATCCCCTTGAGGGTCATCACGTCACGCCCGCAGACCTTGAAGCAGCGGCCGCAGCCGATGCAGGTCTTCGGATCGATCGCGAGCAGGTATTCCGGCTGCCATGACCTGCCGTCCCGGGTGTTGCTTTCCATGGAATTACCCCTTCCCGCCGCTACTTAGCTGCCGCGCGCTTGCTTTCCAGTTCCGAATAGGCGTCATGGGCCCGCTGCGCCACCGTCATGATGTTCTGCCAATTGATCGGCAGTTCTTCCGACAAATCGTGCAGATCCATCTTTGCCTGGGTTGCCCTGGCGGAAAGCTTCTTAATCTCCGCCTTCAGTTCGTCCGCTTCGCTCACTTGTCCCAGCCTTTACTTAATAGTTGGCGACTTCGGGGAACTTGGTGATCATCTCGGCGCCCGCCGCGACGATCTTCTCGCCCTCCTCGGCCAGCTTGGCGAGGCTGTCGAAGCCGAAACGGTGCACGTCCCGGAGCTGCTTATTGACCACGATCAGCCTTCCGGCGATCAGGACCAGCCGCCCGAAACCCTCATGGTGCATCTTCATCATCGGCGACACCATGACCCCGGTGGCGCGTTCGATGGAAAGTCCCACCGCGTTGTAGAAAAGCTCCAGCCGCCAGATGGTCTCCGGATCGGGATCGCCGATGATCGGAAGCTGACGCCGTGCCTCCTTGTTCACGATATAGGGTTCAAGGAGCTGTAGATCGGTCTTGCCCGCCCAGGCGCCATGGGCGTCCTGCGCCCGCCACTGCTGAATAAGCTCCTTGACGAAACCCGAATCGATGCCCGGTTCCCGTTCAGCCACTGCTGCCTCAGCCATTTTCCGTCTCTTCCTCAAAATCGTGAACCCGCTCTCCGCCTTTCGTCAGCGCCTTCCGCAGCCAGGGCGGCGGCGTGCCGTTCAGCACGGCCTTCAGCTTGTCGAGGAGATCGGTGATCTCCTCCGGCTGATTGACCTTCATCGGGTGAACATTGTTGGCCACCACGCGCGCGGCACCGGACCCGCCGATCGCCGCCACATAGAGGATCGCGCAATCCTTGATCGCCTCGATCTTCGCCGCGAGCTTGTCTTCGTTGCCGTCCTCCTTGAGGTCGCCCTCGAACTGCACGGCCTCGACGAAGTGGTAGTCCTCGGGAGAAATCTCATAGATCGCGATGCTCTTCGCCCAACCGAAATGGGCATCGACGCGCTTTAGATCCTGTGTTGCGAATGCGACTTTCATGGAGCCTCCGCCAGCATTTCTGTTCGTCGGTTTAATGAGACGCAATCGGCGTGCCAGCATCGGCGCTTTCCTCTGGTGCCCGCCTCCAGCTATCGGGGCCGGGCTCGTGGATTTGGGCGAGGAAGAGGTTGCCGATGCTGAATATCAGGTCGCGGGTGCCGCGATAGCCGACGCTGACCAGATGACCGGCACCCAGCCGGTCGAACATCGGCAGGCCCATGCGGAACAAGGGAATGCCCAGCCGTTCCGCTGCCTGCCTTCCATGCGAATGGGTAATGAGAAGCTCGGCTTCGGCGCCAAGCCGCTCCAGATCCTCAAGATCGCCGATCACCACCTGTTCCGCCGCGATCTTTTCGAGAACCGGCGAATGTGTGGTCGTCACCGCCGCCACCACCTCCCCGCCCATTTCGGAAATCCAGGCGGATACGGCCCAGAGCAGATCAGGCTCGGCGCCGATGGCGATTTTCCGCCCACCGATATGGAAATGCCCGTCGAGCATGGCGTCGACAAGCTGACTGCGTTGGCGGCGGAATTTGTTCGGAACCCGACAACCGCTTATCCGCGCCAGCAGGCCGATGAATTCGTCATTGGGGGCGAGGCCGGTCAGCCGGTCGAAGAGATGAAAAGGCACCCCTGCCTTTTTTTCGAGCGCCGCCGCCGCCGGGCGCATCTGCTCCCCGATGGCGATGGTGTTGGCCGCAAGCCCCATCCCCCGGATCTGTTCCAGCGAGATGCCGCCCAGCGTCGTCGGGGTGAAGTTCTCCGGCACATGGCCGTCGAGCGAGCCCGACAGATCGGGCAAAAACGCGGGTTCCAGCCCGAAGCTCTCGATGATGTCGCGCAGCTCGTCGATATCGCCCGGCGTCAGGTGGCAGCCCGCCAGGATGTTGACGCGGTTCTTATCCGGGATCGCGTCGGGCGGCGGCGGTTCGACGAATTCCTCGACGATGCGGGTTACCGTCTTGGCCCAGCCGTCCTGGAACGCATCCTTGAAATCGGGGGTCGAAACATAGAGAAGCCCGATATGGGCCAGTTCGGGATGCTTTTCCCGAATGAGCCGGATGAAGCCGTCGACATCGTCGCCCTTGGTCTCGGTGACGCCGGTAGAACAGATGCCGATGAATTCGGGCTTGGTCCGGTTGGCGATGTTGACGATCGCCTGCTCGACATTCTCATAGCCGCCGAGCACGGTCGCGACTTCGCTCATGGCCGTGGTCTGAAGCGGGATCGCCTCGCGGAAATGCCGGACGAAAAGCACCAGGCCGAAGGAGGTGCAGCCCTGCGAGCCGTGGAGCAGCGGCATGCAGCCCTTGACCCCCATCAGCGCCAGCGCCCCGCCCATCGGCTGGCTCATCTTGAGCGGATTGACCGTGCAGGCCTTCTTGGATGCGGTTACCTTTGCCATGGGGGCCTCACTCGGCTGCGGCGATGAAAGCGGCCTCGGCCCCGGTGGGGGCGGACGGCGCGCTCGTCACCCGCTTCAGAACCGAAGCAATCGTCGACACGCAGCAGCCGCAACCGCCGCCGGCATGGGTCAAGGCGGTGATCCCTTCCACGGTCGAGGCGTGCCCGCCGGTGATCGCATCCTCGATCGTGCCCGTATCGACATTCTTGCAAATGCAAACCGGGTCCGCCCGGGCGGCTTCGCGGGCAGCTTCCGCGGCCGCCGCCGGGTCGGCCTTGAGCGCCGCCTCCGCCGCACTGGCGACCGCAGCCGCATCCGCCGCATTCGCGGCGTCGGCCACATCTTCCCAGCGGGTTTCGTCCCAGGGGGCCGGGCGGCGCACTTGCTCCCAGATCGGGTTATAGAGCGCCTTGTCGATTTCCTTCACCAGCTCGACCATGCCGTCATAGCCGGCATAGGCGTGATGACGCTCCTGATTGATGTCGAGCCAGGGCATCTTCGCCTTGAGGGCGATGAACTGCGACCGCCCGCCCGACAGCATGATGTCGGCCTGCGCCTCGCGCAGCATCTTGTACATCTCGCGGGGCGTCATATCGTCGATCATATGGGCGTCCTGGCCCATCAGTTCCTTGATCTTTTCCTTGTCTTCCTTGGTCGATTTCTTGACGCTGGTGCCGGCGATCTCAAGCCCCGCTTCCTGCAAGGCGGCCACGACCGACCAGGATTTGACGCCGCCGGTAATGAGCAGCACCTTCTTGCCGGTAAAGCGCTCGCGATAGGCGGCGATGCCCTCCCAGGCCCGCGCCTCTTCCCGCGCGATCACCTTCTCGGTCCGCAAGATCAGTTCCTCGGGGGCGCCGCGCTGCACCAGGAGCTTCGCGATCTCACGCAGGGAATCCGACATGTCGCCGATGCCATAGAAGGAGCCCTCGAAGAAGGGGATCTCATAGCGCTCCTCCATCTTGCGGGCGACGTTGATCATGGCCTTGGAGCACACCATCATCGCCGCCCTGGCCCGGTGCGAGCTTGCCACCTCGTGATAGCGCGCATCGCCGGAAATACAGGCAAGGATGCGGATGCCCAATTCGTCGAGCAGCGGCTTCACCTGCCACAATTCGCCGGCGAGATTGTATTCGCCGATGATGTTGATGTCGTAGGGGGTGGTATATTCCGGCTCTTCCGTGCCGATCACATGATCGAGGATCGCCTCCCCCGCAAGCTTGTTGCCGAGGTTCTTCGGGCCGACGAAGCCAGGGGAATTCACCGGGATCACGGGCTTGCCGAATTTTGCCGCCGCCGATTTGCAAACGGCGTTGATGTCGTCGCCGATCATCGCCGGAACGCAGGTCTGATAGACGAAGACCGCGGGCGGATCGTATTTCTCGATGATTTCCTTGATGGCTTTATAGAGCCGCTTCTCGCCGCCGAAGACGACGTCCTGCTCGCTGATATCGGTGGTGAAGCCGGTCCGGTAGAGCTGGGAGCTGGAGGATTTCGAGCCGCGATTATCCCAGGAATTGCCTTCGCAGGCGATCGGGCCATGAACGAGATGCGCCACATCGACGATCGGCTGGAGTGCGATCTTGGCGCCGTCGAAGGCGCAGCCGCCGGCTGCCGCCCCTGGCTGCAACTGCTTGGTACAGCCCTTCTTTTTTTCCTTCGCCGATTTTTCCTGATTCTTGCCGCAGCCGGGCTCGTTGAACACTTCCTGAATCTTGGCGGAAAGCGTGCTCATCGATGTCCTCCTGCGTCAGGTTTGGCGTCCGGGAAACCCACCGCCCGTGATAGGCGGTGGGCTCCGGTTACGCAATCAGCGGATGATGTCGTAGCTGTAATCGGTCGTGGCGATACCGTTGGTGTTCCGGTCCATTTCATCGAAGATCTTGTCGAGGATCCAGACGAGGACGTTGAGACCACCCTGATAGCCCCACACCGGGTAGCGGTGGTAGTGGTGACGATCGAAGATCGGGAAGCCCATGCGAATGAGCGGCGTGCCCGTATCGCGTTCCAGATACTTCGCGTAGGTGTTGCCGATCAGGAAATCGACCTTCTCGGTGAACAGCAGCGAGCGCATGTGCCAGAGATCCTTGCCGGCATAGACATGGCAGTCTTTGCCGAAAGGCGAGCTCTCAAGCAGTGCCTTCCCCTTCTTTTCCCAAAGCTTGCCGCCATTGGTCGACAGGATATGGGTGGGTTCCCCGCCAAGCTCCATGAGGAAGGCGGCTAGCCCTAGGGTGAAGTCCGGATCGCCGAACAGGGCGAATTTCTTGCCATGGATATGCGCGTTGGAATCGGCGATCGCATCGACGAGACGGCCGCGCTCCTTGGTAAGCTCCGCCGGGATCGGCTTGCCGGTAAGCTTGGAGACCGCCATCAGGAACTGGTCGGTCCCGGCCACACCGATCGGGTGGTTGAGGGCAATCGTTTCCTGACCGTGGCTGGCGATCAGCGGCAGCGTCTTCTCGGTGCTGAACTCCTGCATCGAGATCGTGCCCTTGGCGTGGATCGCGTTCGCCGCGTCCTCAAGCGTCGTGCCGCCGTCATACATGCGGAACTCGCCATCGGTCGGCGTGTCCCACACATCGCTCGGATCGCCGAGGATGGTGTATTCGACGTCCATGATCTTGAGCAGGCGCTTGATCTCGCGCAGGTTGCCGACGGTGTATCCGTCAAACCCGCCGATGAAGTTGATCTTCTCGTTCGGCTTGCGTTCGAGCTTCGGCGCGGTGCCGGCCTTGCCGTCCCAGAAATGCTCGATGATGCCCTTCATCACATTGTCGTAGCCGGTAACATGGCTGCCGACGAAGGCCGGGGTGTGGGCGAAGGGAACGTCGAACTCGGCCGGGAGCGAGCCCTTTTCCTTGGAAGTCTTGATGAAGGCGTTGAGATCGTCACCGATGACTTCCGCCATGCAGGTCGTCGATACCGCGATCATCTTGGGCTTGTACATCGCGTAGGTATTGGCGAGCCCGTCGATCATGTTGTTGAGGCCGCCGAACACCGCCGCATCCTCGGTCATCGAGGAGGAGACGCAGGACGTCGGCTCCTTGAAATGCCGGGAGAAATGGCTGCGGTAATAGGCGACGCAACCTTGGCTGCCATGCACGAACGGAATCGTGCCCTCGAAGCCGACCGCGGCGAAAACCGCGCCCAGAGGCTGGCAGGCCTTGGCCGGATTGACGGTCAATGCCTCACGGGCGAAGTTCTTTTCCCGGTATTCCTGGGTCTTGGTCCAGTCCTGAATCCGCACGACTTCCGAAGCCGGATGCGCATCCTCGAAGTTGTCATGCTTGTTCTTGAGCATCTCCTTGTATTCCGGGCCCCGGAATAGTTCGAAGTGGTCAATTACCTTTTCTGCATCTTGTGCCATGATGAGATCCTTAATCTTTGGGGCGCCCCGCCGGTTTCTCCGCCCCCCAAATCCGATTTCCGAATCCTGAGGCGGAGAAACGCGAGGTCATTACTGCCAGGGAGCCTTCGCCAGCTTCCACACGGGCGAATTGATGGCCATGTCCATGTCGCGGGCGAAGATGGCAAAGCCGTCATAGCCGTGATACGGACCCGAATAGTCCCAGGAATGCATCTGCCGGAACGGCACACCCATTTTCTGGAAGACGTATTTCTCCTTGATGCCCGAGCCGACGAGATCCGGTTGGACCTTTTCCACGAACTTTTCGAATTCGTAGCCGGTGACGTCGTCGTAGATCAAAGTCCCATCTTTGACGTAGTGAGTCGTACGCTGATAGTCGTCGTTATGGCCGAATTCATAGCCGGTGCCGACGACTTCCATGCCGAGGTCTTCGTAAGCGCCGATGACGTGGCGCGGACGCAGGCCGCCGACGAACAGCATCACCTTCTTGCCTTCAAGGCGCGGACGGTACTTGGCTTTCACCGCCTCCATCAGAGCCTTGTACTTGGCGATGACCTGCTCCGTCTGTTCCTTGATCTTGTCGTCGAAATGCGTGGCAATCTTACGCAGCGACTCTTCGATCTTGGTCGGCCCGAAGAAATTATACTCCACCCAAGGAATACCGTACTTCTCTTCCATGTGGCGGGAAATATAGTTCATCGAGCGGTAGCAATGCAGGATGTTCAGCTTCGCCTTCGGCGTCGCTTCCAGCTCGGCGATGGTGCCGTCGCCGGACCATTGCGCCACGACCCGGAGGCCCATTTCCTCAAGCAGGATGCGCGAGGACCAGGCGTCGCCGCCGATGTTGTAGTCGCCGATGATGGCGACGTCATAGGGCGTCGACTCGAAGCGGGCGGGCTTGCCTTCCTGCTTGTCGAAGACCCAGTCCCGCACCGCGTCATTGGCGATGTGATGGCCGAGGGACTGCGACACGCCACGGAAGCCTTCGCAGCGGACCGGAACGATGGTCTTGCCGCCATACTCCTTGGACTTGGACTTGGAGACCGCCTCGATATCGTCGCCGATGAGGCCGATCGGGCATTCGGACTGAACCGTGATGCCCTTGTTGAGCGGGAACAGTTCCTGGATTTCGTCCATGATCTTGGCGAGCTTTTTGTCGCCGCCGAAGACGATGTCCTTCTCCTGGAAATCGGAGGTGAACTGCATCGTCCCGAAGGTGTCGACGCCGGTCGTGCCGATATAGTAATTGCGGCGCGACGCCCAGGAATACTGACCGCAGCCGACCGGACCATGGCTGATATGGATCATGTCCTTGATCGGACCCCACACCACGCCCTTGGAACCGGCATAGGCACAGCCGCGGATCGTCATCACGCCCGGAATGGACTTGATGTTCGACTTGACGCCGCAATCCGGCTTGCCTTCATTGAAGGTGCCGAGATGCTTCGCACGGCGCTTTGCCGTTTTTTCGGGGTAGACCTTAAGGACCTCTTCGATGAGTTCCGAGTTGCGGGCTTTGATGTCTTCGATGTTTTCAGAAGCAGCCAAGCTCATGTATCACCTTGCTGAACATTGGGTTGCGATTCTGGAAAGGGGCCCCTCCGAAGAGGGGCCGGGTATTCCAACGAAATTTGCGGAGATCAGGCCGTGGCCAATTCCGCGGCGGTCTTGCCGACCTGGCTCTCGTCCACTGCCGCCAGGATACCGTGCTCCATCAGCATGTCTTCGAGCTCGTCCATCGTGATCGGGGTCGGGATGATGCCCTGGCCCTTGTTCGCGTGAACCTTCTCCGCGAGGTTGCGGTAATGCTGAGCCTGCTTCGATTCCGGCGCGTATTCGATGACCGTCATGCGGCGCAGTTCGGCGTGCTGGACGATATTGTCGCGCGGCACGAAATAGATCAGCGACGTGCCGAGCTTCTTGGCCAGCGCCTCGGCCAGTTCGAGTTCCTTGTCGGTCTGGCGCTCATTGCAAACCAGGCCGCCGAGGCGGACGCCGCCGGAATTGGCGTATTTCAGAATGCCCTTGGAGATGTTGTTGGCCGCATACATAGCCATCATCTCGCCGGACATGACGATGTAGATTTCCTGAGCCTTGTTCTCACGGATCGGCATAGCGAAGCCGCCGCAGACCACGTCGCCGAGCACGTCGTAGGAGACGTAGTCGATGCCTTCATAGGCGCCGTTTTCTTCCAAAAAGTTGATCGAGGTGATGACGCCGCGGCCGGCGCAGCCAACCCCAGGTTCCGGACCGCCGGACTCGACGCAACGGATGTCCTTGAAGCCGACCTTCATCACGTCTTCGAGTTCCAGATCCTCGACGCTGCCCGCTTCGGCGGCGAGGCTCAGGATTGTGTCCTGGGCCTTGGCGTGCAGAATGAGGCGGGTCGAGTCGGCCTTCGGATCGCAGCCGACGATCAGGATCTTCTGACCGAGATCGGCCAAAGCCGCGAGGGTGTTCTGAGAGGTCGTGGACTTGCCAATGCCTCCCTTGCCGTAGAACGCAATTTGCCGCAATGCCATGTTGATCTCCTTCGTACCGGTGTTGCCGTATGTTTGGACGCGCAATCTTTGGTAACTAAACAAACGTATTCGCGGGGCGCTTGATGCGGGATGTCGCCTTCGACCCAGATGCTGATCCGCAGCCACTCGCCTCACCCCCTTCAAGCAACCAGCGTGCCAACCCCGAAAAGACGAGGAACCATAACGTTTTTGGGGTTTTTGAGGATAAAGGGGCGTTCTCCCTAACTGTTCCAAATCGGACAGGCCCCGACAGGATGTGTTCGGAACGGGACAGGGGGCATGCGCCGGGGCGTGCCGCGCGGCCTTCGAGGCGGGCGCGTAAGCGGATGGTACGAAAATTGCTGCTTTTTTGAATTCCTGTGAAATTTGAAGAGGGCGCCATGCAGATCGGTGTCGAAACCTCCCGAGCGGTGGAGAACAAGCGGATCTTCGTTGTCGATAGCGACGAGATCACGCGCGCGGCCTTGCAGTTCATGCTGCACGATGAAAACGAGACGCATGAGATCCCAGGCGTCGAAGAGGCCTATGCGAAGGCGGCGGAATGGAAGCCTGACCTGATTCTTCTCGGCATGGCGCTCGCCAGCACCGAGACACTGGCGGAGATTGGCCAGCGTATTCCAGGCGCCAAAATCCTGCTGATCGCGGACGCGGAAGGCGAGACCGCGGCGCGAAGACTTTCCGCCGTGGGCGCGCACGGGATTCTTGTGAAACCGCTTCGCCTCGAAGCGGTGCGGAGCACGGTGGATGTGGCGTTGGGCCGGGCCAAGGCCTTCATCCCGCTCCAAGTCCTGACGCCCAAGCAGAAATAGCGCCTTGAGCGAGGGACCGAATCCAGCCGAGATCGTCTTCGGCTATCACGAGCGGACCGGCCATCGGCTGGAGCGCTATGCCGCCGGGCCGGAGACGCTCGACTGGACGGCCCAACCCAATCCCTTCCGGGAATTCGCCGGCACGCCACGCGTGCTCCTGCCTCTCGGAGCCCAAAGCGGCATCCCACACAGCATCACCCAACCGGCGCCGCTCTCCCTGGAATCGGTGGCACGGCTGCTCGAACTCTCGATGGGGATCTCGGCCTGGAAGATTTATGGCCCGGACCGCTGGGCGGTACGCTGCAACCCTTCTAGCGGCAATCTCCACCCGACCGAGGCCTATGTCATCGCGAGCGGCGTGGCGGGGCTCGAAGACGGGCTCTACCATTATGTCAGCCGCGACCACGCCTTGGAGCAAAGATGCCGGATCGGCGGCGGACCAGCCGGGATCTGGGTGGGGCTTTCCTCGGTGCATTGGCGGGAAGCGTGGAAATATGGGGAGCGCGCTTTCCGCTATTGCCAGCTCGATATCGGCCATGCGATCGGCGCGCTCCGCTACGCCGCCGCCAATCTCGGATGGACGCTGCGTCTGGCCGAGTCTTGTGGCGGCGACGCACTGGCAAAACAGCTTGGCCTGGACCGGGACGAGGATTTCACGGGCAGAGCCGAGCGGGAGGATCCCGATCTGCTTCTGGCCATAAGCCCCGGCCCGGTTCCGGCTGAAGGCCATGACCCGATTCCGGCCGAAGGCCATGAATGGCGCGGAAAGGCCAATTGCCTCGACCGGCACCCGATGTATCGCTGGCCCGTTATCGACGAGGTTGCGAATGCCACCCGACAATCCCTTGTCGGGTCCGGAACAGACGGTGTTCCGGTTGCCGCGCGATCCCACACGCCACCCTCCCCGGCTCTGATCCTGGGACGGCGAAGCGCTCAAAGCTTCGATGCCAGCTTCTCGGCGAGCAGCGCCAGCTTCTTCGGGATACTGGACCGTCTGCTGACGGGCATCCCCTTCGATGTCTGGGATTTCGCGCCGCGCCTGCATCCGGTCCTGTTCGTTCATCGGGTCGAGGGCGTGGAGCCGGGCCTCTACATGCTGCCGCGATCCGCATCCGCCGAGGCCGGATTGCGGCAGGCGCTGAACCCGGAATTCCTGTGGGAGAAAATCGGCGAGCGGCCCCTCTTCCTGCTGCGGCGGGGGGATGTCCGCCGTGTCGCGCGCACGTTGATGTGTCATCAGGCGATTGCCGGCGACAGCAGCTTCGCGCTCGGCATGCTGGCGGAGTTCGAGCCGCTTGTCGCCGCCGATCCCTGGCGCTACCGGCAGCTTCATTGGGAGGCGGGGTTGATCGGCCAGGCGCTTTATCTGGAGGCCGAGGCGGCGGGGCTGCGGGGCACGGGGATCGGCTGCTATTTCGACCACGCCGTCCATGAGATCCTCGGCATCGAGGATCGGCGTTTCCAGTCGCTCTATCACTTCACCATCGGCCTGCCCGTCACCGACGGTCGTATCGCCACCCTTCTGCCCTATCCGGAGAGAATTTCGTGAAACCCGAGCCCGCCCCCTATGAAGCCTGGATGAATGAGCACGGCTTTGCCTCGGGCAATCTCGACGCGCGCGGTAAGAACGGCATCACGCCGCTGATGATGGCGAGCCATCTTGGCCCCAAGGAAATCGTCGCGGCACTCCTCGATGCCGGGGCCGATGTCCATGCGCGCAATCTCGACGGCAACAATGCGCTCTGGCTTGCCTGCGTCGGCGAGGACCGGGAAATCCTGAGCCTCTTGATCGAGACCGGCATCGATATCGACAGCCGCAACGGCAGTGGCGCCACCTGTCTTATCTATGCGGCCTCCGCCGGGAAGGCCGCAGTGGTGTCGGCGCTGCTGGAAGCCGGCGCCGATCCGCATATCCAGACCGAGGAAGGCTTCACCGCCCTCGACCTTGCCGCCACCATCGATTGCCTGCGCCTGCTGCGCCGTATTGGGTAGGAGGTAGAGCCGGTTCCAACAATTCTAATTCTAGCCGAAGGGCTTGGCGCCGTCCTCGCTGCATAGGCAACCTTGCGTCCTTCGAGACGCGGCCAAGAGGGCCGCTCCTCAGGATGAGGTATGTATGTGATGGCATTGAGCAAAGATCCTCATCCTGAGGAGGCCCCATCGAGGGCCGTCTCGAAGGACGCACCACGGATTTCCAGCCCGGTGCCGGATGACGGGCCAAAATCAGGATTGCGGACGTCTCTTATGGATAGGGGCGGCGGACACTAAAGCCCGCCGCCCCTGGTCCCCCTGCCTTAAACCAGAAGCCCCCTAACCCTATGCGCCTTAAACCGGGCGGTTTTCGTTCGGATTGCGAACCGGACCCATCAGCTTCAGACCCTCTTCATAGGTGATCTTCGTGAAGGTCTCGGCATAGTTCGCCGCCGCATCGGCGACGACGTCGAGCTTGCCGGCGGTGTCGAGCTTCTTGATGTCGTTCTTCTCGATATAGAACGTCTCAAGAAGTTCGTTCCAGACGGTCGCCTCGTCGATCGGGAACACGTAGAAAACCGCGTCGCCGAACGGAACCTGATACTTCTTCAGCGGGTCGATATTGTTGACGAAGAAGAAGTACTTCCCGGTCGCGGACAGCGTGTCGCCGAGCGCTTCCGCCAACGGCTTCAGATATTCGAAGGAAAGCAGATAGGCGGAGAAGAAAGGCAGCGTCGGCACGCCCGCCTCCGCGACGGCGAGGACCTGATCGACCTTGAGTTCGGGCGGACGGGCCTCGTCGGCGAGTTTCGTTGCGAATTTGATCGCGAATTCCCCACGGAAGCCGAAGCGGCCGGGCTTCTTCGTCGGTGCCTTCAGGACCGGAGAAAGGAGACGCCCTTCTGCGTCCAGGCGAGCGAAGGCGGTTTCTTGAATGGCTGTCATGCGGGAATTCCCTGTTCGTTCCAGTGCGATGAACCTCGACGGTCACTGCCTCTTATGCACGCACCATACCAATTATGCGGCATTCGCCTGACGCCCGGCCTTCAGCGCCGAAAAGAACTCCGGCAGTTTCATATCGATCCGCTCGATCCCGTATTCCTCAAGAAACCGCTTCTCATTGCGGGACAATTCGCCCGGCAGAACCGCATAATGCTTATCCGAGGACCGCTTGATGATCTGGCGGGCAAAAATGCGTTCGATCTGCGTATTGAAGCGGCAGCCGAGGAACAGGAAATTGCGGCCGACGCGGATGTTCTGAACAATTTCCGGAATCGGCGTCTGAATGTCGATCTCCGTCAGGACTTCGACATAGTCGGAATCCGATACGAGGTAGTTGGCCGCGGGCTGGACCGAGCCGATCGGCTGATAGAGCAGGGTGGACCAGGTGGAAGGCTCCTCCGGCGGGCGTTTCGGCACCGGCCCCTCGCCATGGTAATCGGCGACCGGAATGCCGGGAACCAGCGTGCCGTCGCCACGGAAATAATGCACCCATTCGCCGAAATGCTCGGCCTGGCTGACGCCCTGGGCGATGCCCCAATTGCTCCGCCCGGCAAGCGCCTTCTGCGGGAGGTCGTCATACCAGGCATGAACCAGAAGCGGCAGCGCCGGCAGCGATGCCAGATAGCGATGCAATTCGGTCGGCTCGAAGGAGGGCTGAAAGGTTTCGTTCATCGCGGCGACGACGGTCTTGCGATGCTTGAAATTCTCCATGAACTGCGCGGCGGCGGTCAGGTTGTTCCGGATCTTATGCGGAACCGTGGTCTTGGCGGTAAGCCGCAAGACCAGCTCTTCCGGCACGGCGGGCAAGGAACAACCCTCTCCGGCCAGGGCCAGCACGCCAGGCCCCAGATAGGGAATGACGATCCCGTCATCGAGGCCGGCCCGGATCGCGTCGAGGGTTGTCTTGGTCATGATGGATGCCTTTCAGACTTTTAGATCAGACGCTGGCAAATCAGACGCCGGCAGATCAGACGCCGGCAGATCAGACGCCAGACGAGAAACCGAGCAACTCGACGGTGACGTTTTCCGGCCCAAGCAGGGTTTGACAGGCAAGACGCGACTTCGAGCCGATCCCGACCAGGGTGTCGAGAAGCTCGTTCTCCGCGCGCTGGATCTTGGAAACCGACTTGCGGCCTTCCTGGACATAGATGTGGCACTGGCCGCATTTCGCGTTACCGCCGCATTTCGTCACGAATTCGATCGCCGCGTCCTGGATCACCTTGAGCAGGCTGGTTCCTTCGGCGGCTTCGACGGCCTTGTTCTGCGGCAGAATCGTTACGACAGGCATTTAATGGGTATCCTTTCTGGTTGGTTAGTAGATCGCGGCTCCGGCCCCGATATTGATCGACGCATCCTTCGCCGTACCGACGATGAAGGCGATCTGTTCCGGGGTCAGATGGGTGTGGAAGGGTAGCGCCAGGGCACGGTCGGCAACCTTCTCCGTCACGAAGAAATCGCCACGGCGGTAGCCCCGGTCGAAATAGTAGGGTTGGAGATGAAGCGGCACCGCATAGCCCGCCGCCTCGATCGATTCCGTGCGCATGTCCTCGACGATGGCGTCGCGGCTCGACCGGGAAAAACGGGTGCCGAGATGGACGAGGTAGAGGAACCAATGCACCTCCTCAACCTCCGGCGCCACATAGGGCGGCTTGAGCCCTTCGAAGGACTGGATGAATTCGAGATAGACGGCCTCGATCCCCTTGCGCTTCTCCAGAATCGCATCGATGCGCCGAAGCTGGGCCAGACCGAGCGCCGCCGCGAGATCGCTCATTCCCGCCTGATGCGGAAGCACCGCGCCGATCACCACGGAAGCGCGCTCCTCGGGCTTCCGGCCCCGGCGCTGCCGCAGGATGTTGGCGATGCCGTCATCGTCGGTCACCACCATCCCGCCCTCGCCGGTGGTCAGCGCGCTGGGCTGGGCGAAGTCGAAGACCGCGCAATCGCCGAAGCTCCCGACCGGGGCGCCCTGATAGATCGAGCCGATCGCCTCGGTCGAATCCTCGATCAGGATGAGCCCGCGATCCTTCGCCAAGTCACGCAACGGCCCCCAAGGCGCCGGGTGGCCGTTGGTGTTGGAAGCGACGATAGCGCGGGTGTTGCCGGTGACGGCGGCTGCCGCCTTGTCGGCGGACAGAGTCCCCGACCAGTAATCGATATCGGCGAAGACCGGTTTCGCCCCGGCCAGCGCCACCGCATGCATCGTCTCCCGCCAGGAGAAGGGCGGGCAGACCACCTCCTCCCCCTGCGTCAGCCCGTAGGCTTCAAGGACGAGAAGCAGCCCCTGCGTCCCACTGGAAACCGCGATCGCGTGCTTGCGCCCGGCATAGGCGGCGAACGCCTTCTCGAATTCCTCGACGACGGGGCCGCCCGATAATTGGGACGTGCAGAGCACCGCCTTCACCGCCTCAAGCTCGTTCTGGGTGATGTCCGGATCGGACATCAGGATCCAGGTCGGGGTCAGGGTTTCGCTCATGCCGGCAGCCCCGCTGGTTTGGCCACGAGAAGCAGCCCGGTCGCCCGGTCCGGATCGGTGGTGATGTGCCAGCAATGATCCTTGCCATCGACCAGATAGAGGGTGAAGGCCGGGAACTCGCGGAACACCTCCTCCATCCCCATATCCGAGGGATCGGCACGGGTCTGCGACAGCTTCGGGAACTGTGCCTTCAGAGCCGCCAGCGCGTTGGCGGCGTCCGCGGCGCCAAGTATGGCTTCGATCCGGGCGAGGTCTTCCGCGCCAATGCTCATTTCAGTCCCCGCTTCCTGGTACCTTGCGCGCCTCGACCGTGATCGGGAGCGTCGTTTCGGGAGGGAGATCCGGCATTTCGAGCTGCCACCCATTCGCCAGCGTCGCGATGCCGCCCCAGATGCCGGGCTTTTCGAGAGACACGATCGGCTCTTCCAGATCCTTTTTCGGGACATAGGCCGAGAGCACGCCGTCGGAGTCTCTGCGGATCATTACTTTCATGATGCGACGTCATCCTTGAGGTTTGATGGCTTGAGGATTGAGGGCTTGAGGGGTGATGGCTTGAGTGCCGAAGGCTTGCCACCATCCGCTCAACGCAAGACCCATGCCGGTTGAGGCGAACCGCCACCTCAGACAGCCACGATCTCCTCTTCGAGACAGCCCACGACACGGTTTGTCGGAAACTCGACCATGTAGACCGGCGTGTTCGACTCGGTATGCAGGCCGATCTGCACGATCTCGCCGACATCGCCCAGGGCGGCGAGCAGCGCGTCTTCCGGCTCGTCCGGATAGGATCCGTCATTGACGAGGTCGAGCGTCGTCCGCACCTTCTGACCCCATTGGAATTTCGGCGTTGCCGGCTCGATCATGCTTCGTCTCCCCATTCATCGTCTTCGTCATCTTCCGGCTCGGCGGATTCCAGCTCCCGGCGCTTCATGCCGACGCGATTGCCGGTCTCCTTGAATTCGACCCCATAGATGTAGAATTGCTGCAAAAAGGTGCCGATGCTGACGACGTAGCCTTCCTCGCCCTTTTTCACGAGGATGTCGCCGATCTCCTTGCCGGCATAGGTGCCGTCGTTCCGCACCGTGTGCCTGGAGCGCACCTTCGATCCGTAGTCGTAATAGGGCGGATCGTTCAGCTCTACGATCGTATCGTCACGGGATATCTTGGCCATCGGATTAGCTCCCCGCTTCCTTGTCTTCCGAAAATCTCTGCCGCGCGGCTTCGGCCACCAGCGCATCCGGGTCGCCGAGCATCGGCTGGAGCAGATCGGGATCGATCCTCGATGCCACCTCATGGCGCACGCGCCAATCCGGATCCTGCCGGAGCCGGTGAAGCTGGCCCGGTGCCAGAAGCTGCGCCACCTCAAGCCGGACGGCCGGGTCGGAATCCGCCACCATCCGCGTCAGATAGGCGCCGTCGATGCGCCGGGCCACCAGACGGCGGACCTCGGGCTCCTCGTCTCCCATCATGGCCGGCAGCATGCCCGGCGCGATCCGGCGGGCGACGACCATCCGCACGTAATAATCCTCATCCCGCATCATCGGGCCGAGCGAATCGGCGTCGAGCCGGTTGGCGACGCGGATGCGCACCTCGCGATGCGGATCCTGGCGAAGCATCAGCAAATAGCGTTGCGGCAGCCGCCGCACCGCGTTCCAGCGCACGGTCTCGTCGGGATCGTCCAGAAGGCGGGGAAGATGGAAGACATCCGCCTCTTTGCTGGCGATGGCCCGCACCTCGAAATGCGGATGGGTCAAATAGTCGTTCGCGAGATCCGGGTTCCAGTCGAAAAACCGATCGATGCGCCGCGCATAGCGGTCATGCACGCAGGCCCGCTTAAGCTGGCATTTGCCGGCGGCCAGCCGATCATCGTGATGCGCGCAGGCGGCGCAATCGATCTCGGCACCCTGCCAGTCCTTGGCCTCGTCGATATCGTTGTCGATGCCAGTATCGGTATCGGGGTCAGTCGTCATCGCTTTGGCCCATCCGGTCGAGAACGCCGAGCAGTACCTTCGCCCCGACCTTGTCGGTCGGATCGAGTTCGAGAAGCTTGTTCACCACCTCCCGCCCCTCCGCGTAATCGCCGAGGCGCATCCGCAGATAGGCGTAGGCCTTCAAGGTGAAGAGGTAGAAACGTGGCAGGACGGCGCCGAAATTGCCAAAATCCGCGTCTCCGGCTTTCACCTTCCGCCAGTCCGGGGCAAGCCGGTTGTCATCCGCCGCCTTGCCGAGACAGACCAGCGCCACGTCGAGGGCGTCTTTCAGCCGGCCCTTGTAGAAATAGAAGCGGTAGAGGCCGATCAGCACCGCGGCATGGCCGGGCGCCGCCGCCTCGGCCAGCCGCAGATGCTGCTCCGCAACCGCTCCATCCTGATAGGCGGCCCCAGCCTGCCGCAGATGCGCCTCCGCTTCCGGCGGCAACCCTCCGTAAAGGAAGGAAGCGTCGAAATCGGCGGGAGCTTCGATCGTCGTCATCGCCGGGGCCTTGACGCGTTAGTCGGCAAAGGACGGAACATCCGCCGTAGCCCCAGTCTTGCAACCGCAATTGGCCTGCTTCGGGTCGTGGAACACGAAGCCGGTCTGCGTCGCCGTCTCGACGAAATCGACGGTCACCCCATCGAGCATCAGACGGCTTTCCGCCGGCAGAAAGAACTTGATCCCCTGGAACTGGAACACGGCCTCGCCGGGGCCCGGTGCCGCTTCGACGCTGAACTCCGCGCTAAGGCCGGAGCAACCGCCGGGGGACACGGAAAGCCGGAACCCGGCATCCGGACCGCCTTCGAAACGGAGCACCCGGCGGATGAATTTCTCGGCGGCCGGGGTCAGGGTAACTTCCATGCGTTTCTCCTATAGGTTAAAGCTTGAGACCGTAAAGCTCGGCTCAGTTCGGGGCTTGATACCGGGGAAAGTTGGTATCGATTACGCAAGTGGCATCGACCGGACACACCGCCACGCATTGCGGCGTGTCGAAATGACCGATGCACTCGGTGCATTTCTTCGGATCGATGATGAACGTGCCGTCTTTCTCGGTAATCGCCACGTTCGGGCACTCGGCTTCGCAGGCCGTGCAGGACGTGCATTGCGAGGCAATGATCTTGAAAGCCATGACGGTTCCCCTTACTCGGCGGCGATATAGGCGCCCTGGCGGATATCGGCGTCGCCACGGACGACATGCTCGGTTTCGCCGCTTTTCAGCTTGCCGAGATATTTCTTGAAATAGGCGATGGCCGATTGCTCGATGAATTCGAGCGCGTATTCATCCACCGCCTCGATCCCGGCCTTCCGCAGATCGTCCTTGGGGCAGGCCCCGATCTTCGCCACGAAGACCGCCGTGCAGTCATTGATGGCGCGGATCACGGTTTCGAGACTGTCCTCGTCGCCATAGCCGCCCTGGCAATAAAGATCGACGCGGCGGTGACCGACGAATTTGGCGCCGGCGGTGGTGAGTTCGTAGATCTGGAACTCCTTGGCATGGCCGAAATGCTCATTGATGCGGCCACCGCCCTTGGTCGCCACGGCAATGAGGATCTCGACATCGCTCGCTTCCTCGGCGAGAGTCTCGACTTCCGCCTGACGGGCCGCGACCTTGGCCTGCCGCTCTTCCTCGACCTTTTCCTGATAGAGCTTGCGGTTTTCGAGGTCGTACTCGACATCCATCGCCATGATCTTGTCGGTGGTGAACTCGGCGCTGCGGTCCTCGCCGAGGAGGCCCACGGCGTCGGCACGGCATTGGCGGCAATGCCGCATCATGTTCATCTCGCCTTCGCAAGAATCCTGGAGCGCCTTCAGTTCCTGCGCCGTCGGCCCGCGCTGGCCTTCGAGACCGAAGACCGTACCGTGCTCGGGAGCCGAAATAAGCGGCATGATGTTGTGCAGGAAGGCGCCGCGCGATTTCACCGCCCGGTTCACCTCGACCAGATGGTGGTCGTTGATGCCGGGGATCATCACCGAATTGACCTTGCAGAGGATGCCGCGCTCGGTGAGCATCTCCAGCCCCTGCAACTGCCGGTCCGTGAGGATCTGGGCGGCGTCGCGGCCGTAATAGCGTTTGTGCTTGTAGAAGATCCAAGGATAGATCTGCGCGCCCACCTCCGGATCGACCATGTTGATGGTGATGGTGACGTGGTCGACATTGAAGCTCTGGATCGTATCGACATGATCCGGCAGCATCAGCCCGTTTGTCGAAAGACAGAGCTTGATGTCCGGCGCGGTCTTCGAGATCAGTTCGAAGGTCTTGAAGGTCTTTTCCGGATTGGCCAGCGGGTCGCCCGGACCGGCAATGCCGAGAACCGTCATCTGCGGGATGGTGGACGCCACCGCCAGCACCTTCTTCGCCGCCTGTTCCGGGCTCAGCCGCTCGCTGACCACGCCCGGACGGGATTCATTGGCGCAATCGTATTTCCGGTTACAATAATTGCACTGGATATTACAGGCCGGAGCCACCGCCACATGCATGCGCGCATAATGGTGATGGGCTTCTTCGCTGTAACAGGGATGGTTCTTGACCTTCTCCCAGACCTCCGGCGCCATGTCCTCCGGGCCGTCGCTGGAACCGCAGCTCGCCTTGCCGCTCCCGCCCTGGGTTCCGCAGCCCTTATGATCGGCGATCTGCTGCATCACTTCTTCGATCGGCTTGGCGGTTACTATGCTGTCGGTGATCTGCACGAATTGTTGCATCTTCGCTGCCCTCGCTATCTGCCGTACTGCCTGCCGATCCCGGACCAATCCGGGCTCAACACCATTTGCGAAGGGCTTCTGCAACCGGTATGCCAGCCCGGAAGTGCGGTATAATACATTGATATGGCTTGGTTTTTTTTGAAATGTCGGCTGTCGTGATACGGACACAGGGCCAGTGTCGGTTTGCGCCAATGTTTGGATCGTGACACTGACGGCCAAGGGTACCAAATGAAAAGGGCGCCAAATGAAAAGGCCGGGCCAATGCCAAGCATTGACCCGGCCTTTATGGCCTGGCGCCGTGCCGGGATATCAGGCGCCGCCGGGCTCTCCGGTAAAGCTGATGGTGATCTCCTCGTCACGCGCGACAAACTGGCAAGCCAGACGGTAGGGCGGCGGGATATCGCGGATCTCGGCGTCCTCGATCTCCTTGGCCGTGATCTTGCCAAGGGTCCGGAGCGTTACCTTCTCCTTTTCGCTGAGGGCCACCGCCATCCGTGGCTTGCCCTCCGCATATTCGACCTTGATCAGGCAGGAGCCGCATTCGCCGTCACGGCATTCGAACGGGATCTTGACGCCGTTCTTCTCGGCGACAGCCAGAATTGTATGGGTATCACCCGCGGTCGCGTAGGCTCTGACATCGCGATGCATGGTCGGCGAAACGAAAGTAACGACAGGCATAAGAGTCCTCCAAATTACCGGATTTATTACTTCAGCCGAACTTGAACATAACGCCGAAGCCGCCGCGCGGATAGTGCCACTCGATATCGCCGGATTCAGCGCAGACGATGCGGCAGGTGCCGCATTCCATGCAGCCATCCGGGGTGATCTCCACCTGGCCGCGATCGTTGAAGCCGTAGCAGCCGGCCGGACAAGCCGTGGTCAGCGCCGACAGCGCCTTCGATGGGGTGTCGTGCGGCCGGACCTTGATATGCGGGCGCCCCGCATCCACGAGATATCGGTTCTGGAAGAGCTTCTCTTCCACTTTTGCTTCTGGGATGGACTGTATCGCCGCCATGACACCCCTCCGTAGAGTTAAATGATCCGCCGACCGGTCCGTCGCCGGATCCTCTGGCACCAAGCACTAAAGCAAGTACGGGGCCAACCGCGCGGAACCGGCAGATCCCCGGATTTTCAGCCCTTCACACGACAGTTCCGGTCGGGTTTGCTACAGCCCTGTCGCGCATGAAACAGATTCGTCACTTCCGGACCGCCCGTTTCGCCCGACGGCGTTCGGGACGGTTGGTTCATGGTTTGTGCCGCACCCGCCAACCACCGTGAATTTCTTCAGAATTGACCGGCAGATCGGCCACCATGAAACCGGAAATTCATATTACAATCGTGACATCACATCACGATTGTCTCATGGAGGTCAGCATGCCTCGTTTGGGAATTGGCGGAAAAGTTCTGGTCGTGGTTTTCCTTCTGGTCCTGGTGTCGATCGCGGCAGGGATTACGGGGGCGGTAACGCTTGGCAGTTACCGGAACGTCGCGCACCAGATGGAAGCGACGGCGCGGACGGCGACGCTTGGCGAGCGAGTCAATGGCCTGATCTTTGCCGTGGTGATGGACAGCCGCGGAATTTACATGTCGGCGGCCCCTGCCGAAGCGGAGAAATTCGCGGCTCCGCTCCTCAAAAATCTTGACCGCCTGCGGACGACCCTTGCCGAATGGCGGGAAAGCTCGGGAAATTCACGTCAGGCACAATTTTCTTCAGCCTTTCAGGCGGGCGAGGAATTTGTGCAATTCCGGACAGAACTGGTCCGCCTCGCGCGCGAGAAGACCCTGGCCGAGGCTCGCCTCTACGGCGACAACGACGCCAATCGCAAAAACCGCAGCGCGCTCAATGATGCCGTGCGGGCCTTGGCCGAGACCGATGCGCAGGAGGTTTCCCGGTTGCGCACGGAACTCGACCTCGATTACGCGTCGGAGCTACGGTTTTTGTTCGGCGTGCTGGCACTCGGTCTGACTCTCGGGATTTCCGCCGCAATCTGGGTGGTCCGGGGGAAGATCGTGGGGCCGATCAAGAAGACCACGGATATCATGCGCAGGCTTGCCGGCGGTGAACTCGCCATTACGGTCCCTTTTATCGGTTGGCATGACGAAATCGGAACCATGGCCGCCGCTGTCCAAGTGTTCAAGGCCAACGCCCTCGAAGCCAAGCATCTGCGTGAGGCGGAGGAGGCTTATTGGGCCAAGCTCGAGGACGACAAGGCCAAGGCGCTCCAGTCCATGGCCGAGACGGTAGAGCAAGAGAGCACCAAGGCCGTCGATCGGGTGACCGGCGAAACCACGAGGCTGGAGCAAAACGCCGCCGAGATGGGAACCTCCGCCGAAACCATGAACCACCACGCCCAAAGCGTTGCCAAGGAGGCGGCGGAAACGCTCGCCAATGTACAGAGCGCGGTGGCGGCGGCGGAGCGGCTTACCACGTCGATCTCGGAGATCGCGCGGCAGATCGGTTCCAGCACTACCGTTACCGCCGAGGCCGTCGGCCGCGCGCGTGACGCCGAGCAGACAATCGTCCATTTGGCTGATTCCATGTCAAAAATCGACGCTATCGTCCAGCTTATCCGGGCGATCGCAACCCAGACCAACCTTCTGGCGCTCAACGCCACGATCGAAGCCGCCCGCGCCGGAGAGGCCGGAAAGGGATTCGCCGTGGTCGCCAGCGAGGTCAAGAACCTCGCTGGCCAGACTTCGAAGGCGACCGAGGACATCACCGCACAGATTTCGGGCATCCAGGGCGCAACCGGAAACGCGGTCAAGGCCGTCGAAGCGATCGCCGGTACGATTCGTAATCTGGAAGGCATCGCCTCCTCCATCGCGACCGCCATCGGCGAACAAAGAGATGCCGCCACGGAGATTTCCGTCAGCATCAGCCAGACCTCCGGTTCAGCGCGGGTGATGTCGACCCATGTCGCTGACGTGTCTCACGAGGCCGAGGCAACCGGACGGCGGGCCATGGAAATCTCCAGTGTCGCGGCGACACTGGCCGAGACCATCCAGGCGCTGAAGCGGGGGCTGGTCCAGGTGGTCCGGACCTCGACCCGGGAGGTGGACCGGCGGATACATGAACGCTACGACGTCGATCGTCCGGGGGCCGTCGATATGGGCACCGGTCCCATCACCGTTCGAATCGCCGATTGCTCGGCCCGGGGCGCCATGTTTTCCGGTGCTCCATCCGGACTTCGTCCTGGCCAGAAGATCAAGCTGTCGATTACCGGGGTCGGCGATGGGTTGAGAGCCGTGGTGAAGGCGGTCGATGGAGACCGCTGCCAAGTGGAGTTCGAATCGGAAGTGGCATCCGATGGGTTTGGTCACCACCTGGCAAAGAATGCGGCCCGTGGTTGAGCGGTGTCCGTGCCGGCTTTCGGATCCGAACCACTTCAGAAAGCAAAGAAACCCGGCGCCGATCGTCATGGACATCGATCGGCCTCGTCGTTTGCGAAAGTAAGTAAAAGTAATTAAATCCGACAAGTCGCCCAAACTATGGGCGCAAATTGCATATATTGTAATCCTGCACTGCACAAAATCTAATTTTTCTTGAATGCGGTCAAATTTGCGTTACGCTGGTTCCGTAAAAAAATAAAATCTGCGCTGGCTGAACGAGCCATGTCAGCAGCCTCAGGGGCGAGCCCGGCGATAAAATATAAATGGGGACGGAAATATGCTGAACGATCTAAGCGTCAAAACGAAGCTGGCTTTGATCTGCGTTACGTTTCTTATTCCGATTACCTTCCTGGTCTATCTTTTTGTCAATCAAACCCAAAAGGACGTCAGCTTCGCCGCCAAGGAACTTGAGGGAAGCAGCTATTTCGCGGCATTGCGCCTGGAGATGACGGAGCTTGTCGGTTTGTCCTGGAGCAAACCGGACGCGGCCTCCACCCTCGAAAAGGCCCAGGCGGCGGTAGTGAACCTGGACACGGCCAAGGCCGCCTCGATGAATGCGGGCGAGTCGGCGGGGAAGGCGGCGGCGGCGGTCAAGGCCGTCCTGGCGCTGCCGAAGGATAGCGGCGCCGACGCCTATGATGCGGCACTCGACGCGGTCACGGACCATATGGGCAAGGTGGAGGACGGCTCCAACCTCACGCTCGATCCCGATCTCGACAGCTATTACAGCCAGGATTTCGCCACGCTGAAGGTGCCGGCGCTGGTGACCGCCGCAAGCCACGCCTTGGCGGCGACACTGCCGATGATCGGCAACAAGCACCCGGCGCCGGACATGACCGTCGCCTTCCTTACGCAGAAGGCAGCGCTCGCGGCGGCGCTGAGCGGTCTCGACGGCGACATCGTTTCCGGCGAACGGGGCAATCCCGACAACAGCATGAAACCCGCCTTGGACGCGCCCTATGCGGCGCTCACCGCCAAGGCCAAGAGCTTCGGCGATCTGCTCGACGCGATCAGCGCCGGGACCGGCCCCGCCCCCACCGCCGATGCGCTCAAGCAGTCCCACGCCGAGCTTCAGAGCACGATTTCTTCGTTCTGGATCGCCGGCCTCGGCGAGGTCGACCACCTCCTCGCCGCGCGCATCGCCGGGCTGAACGGCAAGATGTATCTGAGCCTCGCTTTCACGGCGGTGGTGCTTCTGGCCTCCTTCGCGCTGACCTGGTGGATGGCGCGCACCATCATCATCACCCTGACCAAGCTGGACGGGACCATGCATGATCTGGCCAACGGCAACACGGCGGTGACCGTTTTCCATGCCGACCGCAAGGATGAGTTCGGCAAGATGGCGCGGGCGGTCGAGGTGTTCCGCGAAGGGTTGATCCGGGCGCGGGATCTGGCCGACGCGCAGCGGGCGGAGCAGGTGGCGAAGGAGCAGCGCGTCATCGAGCTGAACGACATGATCATGGATTTCGACGGGCAGGTCGTGGGCGTGATCGCCAATCTTACGGCCTCCGCCACGCAGCTCCAATCCTCCTCCCAGGGCATGTCGGCGGTGTCGGAACAGACGGTGCAGCAATCCAGTGCCGTGGCCGCCGCCAGCGAACAAGCCGCCGCCAATGTCCAGACGGTAGCGGCGGCTTCCGAGCAATTATCGGCATCGAGCCGCGAGATCGCATCGCAGGTATCGCGTGCCAGCCAGATCGCCCAAAGCGCCGCCTCCGAGGCGAAAACCACCAATGAACTCGTCCAGGGGCTGGCCGAGGCGGCGAACCGGATCGGCGACGTGGTCAAGCTGATCAACGACATCGCCAGCCAGACCAACCTCCTGGCCCTGAACGCCACCATCGAAGCGGCCCGCGCCGGGGATGCCGGCAAGGGCTTCGCCGTCGTCGCCAACGAAGTCAAATCGCTGGCGAACCAGACCGCGAGAGCGACCGAGGAGATCTCCGGCCAGATCGACGGTGTGCAGCAACGGACGAAGCTGGCGGTCGAGGCGATCCAGAGCATCGCCCTGACGATCGCCGAGATGGATCAGGTCTCGGGCACCATCGCCTCCACCGTCGAGGAGCAAGGCGCCGCCACCATGGAGATCACCCGGAACATCCTCGAAGCCCATGCCGGAACCGCCGAGGTCGCGCGGAACATCGCCGGCGTCACCGACGGCGCCAAGGAAGGCAGCGCCGCCGCCACCGACGTGCTGGGCGCCGCCTGCGCGCTTCATGGGCAGTCGGACTCATTAAAGGTGCTGGTCGACGGCTTTCTGAAAGGAGTTCGGCGGCACGCGTGATGTGCTAAGGAAGCGCTTCCCAGGAAAGCCCGCCCGCATTTCGTGATGGCGTGGATCTTGCTGGTGTTGGGTCGGATTCGGTAAAGATCCTGATCGGGAAGCGAGGAAATACGTGACCATTCATGTGGCTCTGCATCACCGGACAAGCTATCGCTACGACCGATTGATCGGACTTGGTCCGCAAACCCTGCGCCTGCGGCCGGCGCCGCATTGCCGGACCCCGATCATCAGCTATTCGCTGAAAGTCGAACCGGCGAAGCATTTCATCAACTGGCAGCAAGACCCTTACGGCAATTATCTGGCGCGGATCGTCTTTCCCGAGAGGACGCGGGAATTCACGATCGATGTCGATCTCGTCGCCGATGTCGCCGTCATCAATCCCTTCGATTTCTTCCTGGAGCCCGCGGCCGAGCGGTTCCCCTTCAATTACGAGCCGGTGCTGGCCTGCGAATTGGCGCCCTATCTGGAAAGAGAGCCGGCGGGGCCGCATTTCGACGCCTATGTCGCCGGGATCGACCGGAGTTCCGCCCCGACCTCGGATTTCCTGGTCGATCTCAACCGCCGCCTCCAGGAAGCGATCACCTACGGGATCCGGCTGGAGCCGGGGGTCCAGAGCTGCGAGGAGACCCTGACGCTGCGCAGCGGCTCCTGCCGCGACACCGCTTGGCTCCTGGTCCAGATCCTGCGGCGCCTGGGGCTCGCGGCGCGGTTCGTCTCGGGCTACCTCATTCAGCTCAAACCCGATGTGAAGCCGCTGGAGGGACCGGCGGGAGCCGCAGCCGATTTCACCGATCTCCATGCCTGGGCCGAGGTGTATCTGCCGGGTGCCGGCTGGATCGGGCTCGATCCGACTTCGGGACTCCTGACCTCGGAGGGGCATATTCCCTTGGCGGCGACGGCCTTCCCGTCCGGTGCGGCGCCGGTATCGGGCGGGCTTGATCCCTGCGAGACCGAGTTCGGGCATGAGATGCGGATCACCCGCATCCGCGAAACCCCGCGCGTCACCAAGCCCTATGAAGAAGCGGAATGGCAGCGGATCGAGAAGCTCGGCCACGCGGTCGACGCCAAGCTCAAAGCCTCGGGGCTCAACCTCACCATGGGCGGCGAGCCCACCTTCGTTTCGGTGGACGACATGGAGGGCGAAGAATGGAACACCGCCGCCCTCGGCCCCACCAAGCGCCAGCGCGCGGGCGAATTGCTGCGCCGGCTTCAGCATCAATGGGCGCCGGGCGCGCTGCTCCATTACGGCCAGGGGAAATGGTATCCGGGCGAACAACTGCCGCGCTGGGCGCTCGGCTGCTATTGGCGGCGGGACGGTGAGCCGGTCTGGAAAGACCCGTCGCTCCTGGCCGCCGATGAAAAGGATGGGGACGGAGAACAAGATGGTGCCACCATCGCCGATACCGAGGCTTTCGGCGAGGCCCTGACCCGGCGGCTCGGGCTCGATCCCTCCTTCCTGATCAAGGGCTTCGAGGATGTCTGGTACTATCTCTGGCGTGAGCGGCGCCTGCCGGCGGATGTCGATCCGCTCGAGTCGAAGCTCGACGATCCGCTGGAGCGCCAACGCCTCGCCCGGATTTTCGAGCAGGGGCTTGAGCAGAGCGTCGGGCTGACGCTGCCCTTGCAGCGCGTCCGCGATCCCGTCCGGGGCGACGGCTGGGCCAGCGGGCGCTGGCCTCTCCGGGCGGAACGGATGTATCTCCATCCCGGCGACTCGCCGATGGGATTGCGCCTGCCGCTCGACTCCCTGCCGAAGGAAGCCGAGAGCGGCGACGACGAGCTTCAATTCGAAGTCGATCCCTTCCAACCGCGCGCGCCCTTGCCACCCCGCGACTCACTCGGACGCAACACGAGCGGCATCCGAAATCAAGGGCCGGTTGTGGATCAGAAGTCACGCGGGCGGGCGCGGCTCTGCGGCGCCCGGGAGAAGGCACCTGTCGCGGTTTCGATTCCGGAGTCACCGGAACCGATACGCCTGGTGCGCACGGCGCTTTGCCTCGAACCCAGGGACGGGGTGCTGCATATCTTCATGCCGCCGGTAACCCAGTTGGAAGATTACCTCGATCTTCTCGCGGCGGTGGAGGATACCGCCGCGGCGCTTGGCCGGAAGGTGGTGGTCGAGGGCTATGCCCCGCCGCGCGACCCGCGCCTCCGGCATTTCAGCATCACCCCCGATCCCGGCGTGATCGAGGCCAATGTCGAGCCCGCTTCGAATTGGGGCGAACTTGTCCGCAATACGGAGGTTCTCTACGAAGAGGCCCGCCAGATCGGGCTTGGCACGGAGAAATTCATGCTGGACGGGCGCCATGTCGGCACGGGTGGCGGCAATCATGTGGTGCTGGGGGGCCCCAGCGCCGATGAATCGCCGCTGCTGCGCCGCCCGGATCTGCTGCGGAGCCTCATCGGCTATTGGCTCAACCACCCGTCGCTTTCCTATCTGTTCTCCGGCCTTCATGTCGGCCCGACCAGTCAGGCGCCGCGTATCGACGAAGCCCGTTCCGACGCCGTGGCGCAGCTTGAACTCGCCTTCACCCAGATCCCCGAGGCCGGGACGGAAGTAGCGCCCTGGATCATCGACCGGGTGCTGCGCAACATCCTGGTCGATGTGACCGGCAACACCCACCGCACCGAATTCTGCATCGACAAGCTCTATTCGCCCGACAGCCCGACCGGGCGGCTCGGTCTGTTGGAGCTGCGCGCCTTCGAGATGCCGCCGCATGCGCGGATGAGTCTGGTGCAACAGCTTCTGGTCCGCAGCCTCGTCGCCGGATTCGCCGAGCGGCCCTATCGGAAGCCGCCGATCCGCTGGGGCACGCAGCTTCATGACCGCTTCATGCTGCCGCATTACCTGCGGGAGGATTTCGCGTCCGTGATCGCGGATCTGCGGGAGATGGGGCATCGCTTCGAATCCTCCTGGTTCGCGCCGCATTTCGAGTTCCGCTTTCCCGAGATCGGCGCCGTCAGCTACTGCGGGATCGTGATGGAACTGCGGCAGGCGATCGAGCCCTGGCCGGTCCTGGGCGAGGAACCGGGAGGAGGCTCCACCGTGCGCTATGTCGATAGCTCGCTGGAACGGATGCAGGTGCGGGTCACCGGCCTGACCGGGGGGCGGCACCTGATCGCCTGCAACGGCGTGCGCCTGCCGCTCCATCCCACCAGCATCGAGGGCGAGTTCGTGGCCGGCATCCGCTATCGCGCTTGGGCGCCGACCTCGGCGCTGCACCCGACCATCGGCACCAATGTTCCGCTGATTCTCGACATCGTCGATAGCTGGACGGAGCGCTCGATCGGCGGCTGTGCCTATCACGTCGCCCATCCGGGCGGACGCACCTACGAGACCTTCCCGGTCAATTCCTACGAGGCGGAAGCGCGGCGCCGGGCGCGTTTCTTCAAGACCGGGCATACGCCGGGCTCCCTGGTTCCAGCGCAGGAGTGGCGCATCGGGGAATTTCCTGTAACACTGGATCTCCGTTACGCCTCCGGCGCGAACGGATGAATTGAAGGAAAGTCCCGACCGTGACGTGGAGCGAGCCCACCTTTCTGGCCGCAATGGAGCAGCCGGTCGGGCGGACAGCCGAATATGACGAGATGGTCAGCGGCGACGGGATGATCCGTCCCGAATGGCGCGCCCTTATCGGCTCGCTCCAAGCCATGCCGGAAGGGGCGCTCGCCGAGCGGGTAGCCCGCATCTACCGGCATTACGAGGATGTCGCCAACCCCTACAACATCGACGGCGACCGGCGGAAGGTGGAAACCCGCCGCCCCTTCGACCTTGTCCCGATGCTGCTTTCCGCCGTGGAATGGTCGAGGATCGAGGCTGCCGTCATTCAGCGCGCGCATCTGCTCGATGCCATCCTCGCCGATCTTTACGGGAAGCGGCTTCTGGTGGCCGAGGGGGTGCTGCCGGCGGCGCTGCTCCATGCCAATCCGCGTTTCCTGCGGCCTTGTTGCGGCATCGATCACGGCCCCTTCGTCCAGGCCTTGGCCACGGATCTGATCCGCCGGCCGGATGGTTCCTGGTGCGTCGCCGCCGACCGGCTCCAGGCGCTTTCCGGGATCGGCTTCGCTTGGCAGAATCGCGGCATGCTGGCGCGGATCGTGCCGGAAATCTTCCGTTCCTGCCCGGTAAGACGGATCGAGCCCTTCTTCGAATTGTGGCAGGCGGCGCTTTCCGAACTGGCACCCGACCGGAGCCACCCGCCGCGCATCGCGGTGATGACGCCCGGCCCCTTCAACGCCTCCTATTTCGAGCATGTCTATCTTGCCCGCAACCTCGGCGCGCTCCTGGTCGAAGGCGCCGATTTGACCTTTCGCGACCATTGCGTCTACGTCAAGACGCTTGGCCGCCTACAGCGGATCGATGTCGTCCTGCGCTTCCTGGAGGATGATTTTTGCGACCCCCTGGAACTGCGCGCGAATTCGGTTCTGGGGGTGGCGGGGCTGTTGCAGGCGATCCGCGCCGGCAAGGTGGCCATGGTCAATATGCCGGGCGCAGGCTTGGCCGAGACCCCGGCGCTCCGCCCGTTCCTGCCGCTTCTCTCGCAAAAGCTTCTGGGCGAGGCGCTGGCCATGCCCTCGGCCGAGCCCCATATGCCGCCATCCTCGGTGGTTCCGGTGTGGACGCCGGAGGGGCTCTTTCCCCAGCCGGTGACGCTCCGGGTCTTCCTGTGCCGGTTCGGCGACACCTATCGGGCGATGCCCGGCGGCTATGCCCTGGTGCCGCACCAGAATACGGACGTGGTGACACCGATCGCCCATATGGGCATGAGCAAGGATGTCTGGGTTCTGGCCGGCGAAGACGACGCGATCCAACTCGGCTCCCGCACGGCCCCGCTCCCCTTGCATCAGGAGCGGGCTCCCGATGTGCTCAGGAGCCGCATGGCCGACGATCTGTTCTGGCTCGGCCGCTATACCGAAAGACTCGACCAGACGGCCCGGCTCATGCGCAGCCTGTCCTATCGCCTCGCCGTCGACCGGTTCGGGCCGGGGCAACGGCAGGAAACCCAGCATCTGCTTCAGCTCCTGATTGCCGGCGGCATGGTCGATCCGGGGGCGGCGGATATCCTGCCCGATAGCGGCGGGCTTCTCCTCGCCATCTCGATGGCCTGGTCGCGGGAAAAGGTTCTCTACGGCATCTTCCGCGAGATCGAGCGCATCGCCCAGAGCCTGCGCGACCGCTTTTCCAACGACCTTTGGCGGGTGGTGGTCGATCTCCTCCGCGAGGCGCGGCATGAGCTTGAGCAGCGGCCAAGAGAGGTCGACCGCTTCATTGAAGGACTCGACGGGCTTCTCAACGTGATTGCCGCCTTCAACGGCATGGCTTCGGAGAACATGACCCGCAACAGCGGCTGGCGCTTCCTCGATATCGGCAGGCGGCTGGAACGAGCACTTTCCGGCGCCGCCACGCTGGAGGAGCTTCTCCATGCGGGACCGCAGGAAATGGAGAGCGCCTTCGGCCTCGCCCTGGAACTTTTCGACAGCGCCATCACCTACCGCTCCCGCTATCTGGGCGCCCTGCAGCCGGGGCCGGTGCTGGATCTGGTCCTGGCCGATGACTCGAATCCAAGGGCGATGGCCTTCCAAATTGCCATAATCGCCCGGCATCTCGCCGCCCTTGCCGCCGAATTCGAACAGGTGAAGCCCGATCAGGCGCTGATCCTGCAAATCCGGGAGGCGCTGCGCACCGCCCCGATTTCCGGACTCGACGGTCCGGGGGGCTATGAGGAACGGCAGAATCTGATCGTGCTTTGCGGGACGATCCGGGATCAGCTCCTGACCTTGTCCGATATGCTCACGCGGACCTATTTTTCGCATATCCGCATGCCGCATGCCGTCGGCTATCGAAGCATGCCGCATGCCGCCGGGTTTGAAGAAATGCCGCGATGAAATACCGCCTGCGCCACCGGTCGAGCTATTCCTATGCCGATCCGGTCGATCTTTCCTATCACCTGCTGCGGCTGACGCCGCGTGTGCTGCCGGGACAGCGGGTGCTGGATTTCGCCGTGACGGTGGAGCCGGCACCGCTTTCCCAGGATGAGGGCCAGGACTATTTCGGTAATGGGCTGATCTATCTCACCATCGGGGGCGCGCATCGAAGTTTGGTCATCGAGACCCAGGCGACGGTGGATGTGGGCTTTCCGCCGCCTTCCGATCCCGCCTCGACGCCGGCTTGGGAATTCGTCCGCAACGTGATGCGGGCACCCGCGGGCGGCGATGATATCGAGGCCGCCGAATTCATTCATGCCTCGCCGCTGATCGGTCCCGACCGCGCCGCCCTCGCCTATGCCACGCAATCCTTTCCGCCGGAACGGCCGTTCCTGGAAGGGGTTCTCGACCTTACCCGGCGCATCCATCAGGATTTCACCTTCGATCCGGAGGCGACGATCGTCTCGACCCCGGTCGAAGAGGTCATGGCGCGGCGGCGCGGCGTCTGCCAGGATTTCGCCCATGTCGAGATCGCCGCACTCCGCTCGCTCGGCCTGCCGGCGCGTTATGTCAGCGGCTATATCCGCACTTATGCCGCACAGGGCGATTCAGGACTGATCGGAGCCGACGCCTCCCATGCCTGGGTAGCCGTGTATTGCCCGGGGACCGGCTGGATCGGCGTCGATCCGACCAACGATCTCATTGCCGGAGAGGAGCATATCCTCGTCGCCTGGGGGCGGGATTACAGCGATGTCAGCCCGATCCGCGGCGTCGTGCTCGGCGGCGGCGAACACAGGCTGCAAATCGCGGTCGAGGTGACGCCGGTCTAATGGGACGGGAGGCCGTCACCGGCAATTCTTCGGCCATCATCCGCGCCCGCCCTCGCTGCACAGACATCCCGCGTCCTTCGAGACGCGGCCAAGAGGGCCGCTCCTCAGGATGAGGTAAATGGTTCATGGCACTAAGAAAGATCCTCATCCTGAGGAGGCCCCCTTGAGGGCCGTCTCGAAGGACGCACGGCCTATATCCAGCCCAATGCTGAACGACAGGCCAAAACCAGAATTGCAGGCCCCTCACTCCTCCCCGCGAATTGGAATCCAGGACGGGCGGGGCATGGCGCGATGGGCGTCGCGCAGGGCCTGAGACCAGCGTTCGCGGATCGTGCGGAAATATTCGTCATCCTCGGTGATGCGGTGGCGCAGTTCGATGCCGATGCTGTCCCGCCGATAGATGAGGAGATCGATCGGCAACCCGACCGAGAGGTTGCTGCGCAGCGTCGAATCCATCGAGATCAGGGCCAGCTTCACGCCGTCATGGATGTCGATCTCGTATTTGACGGCACGGTCGAGGATCGGCTTCCCGTATTTGTGCTCGCCGATTTGCAGGAAGGGCGTGTCGGGCGTCGCCTCGATGAAATTGCCGGCGGAATAGATCTGGAAGAGCCGCATGCTGCCGCCCTTGATCTGGCCGCCGAGGAGGATCGACACGTCGAAGGGTACGTTCTGCGCCTGCAAGGATGGGCCATCCAGGCGATAGACGCAGCGGACCGCCTCGCCGACGAGCTGCGCCGCCCGGAACATGCTCTTGACGGTATAGAGCGTCTCAACCTCGCCCTCGATCTCGATCCCCTCATTGAGGAGGTTCATCACCCCCTGGCTCACCGCCAGATTCCCCGCGGTCAGAAGCGTCAGGACACGTTCCCCCGGCGCCTCGAAGACATGCATCTTCGAGAAGACCGAGATATTGTCCACGCCGGCATTGGTCCTGGTATCGGAGAGCAGAACGAGCCCCTCCCGAAGATACAGGCCGACGCAATAGGTCATCGAGATAACTCCTTAACGAAACTCAGGGTGATCGGGTGAAGCGTAAATCGCACATGCCGAAGCCACTCGGAAAGCCCTCTCCCTTGATGGGAGAGGGTGGGGTGAGGGTGATTTCTCTGGAAGCGCGAGGCGGGAGATGAAGAAACACCCAACAGGCTGCACCACCACCCCCACCCAAACCCTCCCCCATCAAGGGGGAGGGCTTAATTTCATGTCTTTACCCGTCACCCGATTGCCCTGTTACGAAACTGCTGCTGCACCGCGCTTGCTCAGCCTATTGTTGCTGTTGCTGCGCCGCCATTTCCTGCATCACCCGCAGCGTTCCGGCAAGCGGTTCGCGCCGCCCCTCGACGCGGCGGAAGGGTGCGGCGGCCTCGGCGTCGAGCCCGATACTGGTCCGGATATAGGCTTCCGTCGGACAGATTTGATTGGCGGGATCGAAACCGACCCAGCCCAGATCCGGCACGAAGATTTCGGCCCAGGCGTGAAGCGCCTTGTCACCGCTCAAGGGCTCGTCCTTCCATAAATAGCCGCTGACGAAGCGGGCGGGAAGTTCTAAAATTCGAGCAGCCGTGATGAAAATATGAGCAAGCTCGGTCGGGCCGCCCTCCCTTTCCGCGACCAGCCCCATCAGGGAATGGAGCCATTTCAGCACCGATTTGCCCTGCACCGCCGATCTTGCCAATTCGGTGATGGCGGGGTCCGGCGCCGTCAGCGGCGTCGGGCGCAGATAGAAGAGCGGCGGCAACATTTCGGCGCCGCCACGGACGACGCCCCAGACATTCGACGTATCGACCTCCCCTTCGACGACGACCTCGACGGCTCCCGCGTTTTCCGGCGCCGAGATGGTGTGGACGGTGTTGCCGTAGCCGTCATGGATAGAGGGAAGCTCGGCGCCGGTCCCGTCGCAGAGGCTCCAATAGCGGATCTTCAGCCCCTCATAGACAAGGGGCGTCAGCCGCAGCATTCCGACGAAATGGCTGGGAAAGTGACCGCCCAATTCCTTGGAGGCGCTTTCGGGATTGAATACTGTCTGATGCCGAACCTGGAGCCGCATCTTGCCGCGTCAGCTTAGATAGCTTTTGTCGATTTCCGTTCCGAGTTCGATCGAACGCTCGATGAACGCGGTCAGGAATTCATGCAGGCCGGATTGAAAGATGTCCTGCATCCGGCCAAAGCGCAGGCGCGCATGCAATTCCCCGGCAAGACGGTGGCATTCGCCGCGCTTGCCGCCATAGCTTTCGGCGAGCAAATCGAGGTCGCGGGTGATCTGGTCGTAGCAGCTTCGCAGCGAACGCGGCATCTCCGGACGCAGGATCAGCAATTCGGCGACGAGCCAAGGCTTCAGCCGGTCGTGATAGACCCAGTGATAGCTCCGCAGCGCCGAGGCGGAATGCAGGATCGCCCGCCACTGGTAATAGTCGAGCGCGCCGCCCACGCCCTCATGCTCGGGCAGGAGCAGATGGTATTTCACATCGAGAATGCGCGCGGTATTGTCACCCCGCTCGATGAAGGTGCCGAGCCGGGTGAAGTAAAAGGCGTCGTTGTGCAGCATGGTGCTGCCATAGGCCCCGGCGAAGAGCAGCGAGCGCTCCCGCACCCAATCCAGAAGCTCGGCCACCCCATCGACCCCGGTCCCATTGGCATCGGCGCCATTGAGGCCGATACGTGCCCTTTCAATCTCCCGCGCCCGCAGCCAGGTGCCGTTCAGCGCCTCCCACATATCGGCGGTGAGGGCGGTGCGGACCGCCCGCGCGTTCTGCCGCGCCGTCTCGAAACAGGCGAAGATGCTGGACGCGTTGTCGCGGTCATAGACCAGATAGTGAATGACCGCGTCCCCCGTCGCTTCCTCATGCTTCTCATAGAAGCCGGCTTCGCAGCCGGTGGCGATCAGGGTGGAGTGCCACTCGTTGGTATGGTTCTCAAGCGAACGCGCCATGCTCGACATGCGATGGCCGATCATGATCATGCGGGCGATGTTCTCCGCGCGCTCCATATAGCGCGCGAGCCAATAGAGGCTGTTGGCGGTCCGGCTAAGCATGGACTCCCCCTACTCCAAAACCCCTGCTCATTCCAATACCCCCGGTCATTCCAGCACCCAAGTATCTTTGGTGCCGCCGCCCTGGCTGGAATTCACCACGAGGCTGCCCTCGCGGAGCGCCACCCGGGTGAGACCGCCCGGCACGATCCGCATCTCCATGTCCTTGCCCAAGAGCACGAAGGGCCGCAAATCGACATGCCGCGGGGCGATCCCGCTTTCGACGAAGGTCGGGCAGGTGGAGAGTGCCAGCGTCGGCTGCGCGATATAGTCGCCGGGGCGCTGACGGAGCTTGGCCGCGAACTCCTCCCGCTGCGCCGTGGTCGCCTGCGGGCCGATCAGCATCCCGTATCCACCCGAGCCCCGCGCCTCCTTGACCACCAATTCGTGGAGGTGATCCAGCACATAGGCCAGATCATCCGCCTTGCCGCAGCACCAGGTCGGCACGTTGTTGAGGATCGGATTCTCGCCCAGATAGAAGCGGATCATCGCCGGGACATGGGGATAGATCGATTTATCGTCGGTGATCCCCGTCCCCACCGCATTGGCGAGCGTCACCGAGCCCGCCCGGTAGGCGGCGAAGAGGCCGGGAACGCCCAAGGCCGAATCCGGCCGGAAGGCCAGCGGGTCGAGGAAGTCGTCATCGATCCGCCGGTACAGGACGTCGATCCGCTTCGGTCCTTCGGTCGTCCGCATATAGACGATGTTGTCGCGCACGAAGAGATCGGCGCCCTCGACCAGTTCCACCCCCATCTCATCGGCGAGGAAGGCGTGCTCGTAATAGGCGCTGTTATAGGAGCCGGGGGTCAGCACCGCGACCGAAGGCTCCCCCTCGCAACGGGGCGGCGCCACCGATTTCAGCGTATCGCGCAACTCCTCCGGATAGTGTGCGACCGGCTGGACTCGGTGCCGGGCGAAGAGATCGGGGAAGAGCCGCATCATCGCCTCGCGGTTCTCCAGCATGTAGGAGACGCCGGAGGGCGTGCGGCAATTATCCTCCAGCACGAAGAAATCGCGCGGCCCGACGCGGACGAGATCGATGCCGGAGATATGCGTATAGACCCCCTGCGGCGGCTCGAAATCCTGCATTTCGGGGCGGAAGCATTCATTATGCAGGATGGTTTCCGGCGGGATATAGCCGGCACGGAGGAATTCCCGCTTGTGGTAGACATCATGGGCGAAGGCGTTGAGCGCCCGCACCCGCTGCCGCAAGCCGCGCGACAGGAAATCCCATTCCTCGGCTTCAAGAATGCGGGGAATGATATCGAAGGGAATGAGCCGCTCCGGATCCCCGCCCTCGGAATAAACGGCAAAGGTGATGCCGAGACGGCGAAAAAGATGCTCAGCCTCGCGATGCTTCAGCCGCAACGCCTCAGGCGGAACGGAATTGAGCCATGACTGGATCAATTCATAAGCTGGACGGATCGTCTCCCCGTTCATCTCGTCGAAGGGGACCACCGGTCCGGGACTCGCCGCCGCCACTTCGCTCAAAATGCCCTCCCGTCCTCAGATTCGGTTTGCAGGCTCCGCGCGTCTTGTTCCGCATAGCAGCATCCCGCTTACCGGACGGTTTTGCAAGTCCCGCGCCAGAACCTCGGAGGGCTCAAAATCCAGGTTAACAGATTATGACTCTCCGCCGTCGTGGCCGTCCCCGGACTTGATCCGGGGATCAGACACGGCCATCCACGCCTATCCGCTTGCACATCGCCTCGTGGGTGCGCGTGGATACGCGGGTCAAGCCCGCGCATGACGGTATCTTGTCGTTTAGATAGCAAAATGAACCATGAGCAGTCCGTTTGGTTGCGTGTTATTGACCGGAATTCGTTGCCCGGCTGGATCCTGGCCAAAGGGTTTCAAGCTTGACCGGAACCATTTGCCCAAACAATGGGCAGTAGCGGTGCTGATTTGGTCCGCTCCGAAAAATCGGCCGCATCGAGTTGTCATGCAAATATCATCTGGGCCATAACACAAAACGGTAGCTAAATTTTTCGTTGGAAGCCATGAAGCTGCAGCGGTCGAGCGTTCCGCCGCTGATCCGTCGGAACGGCGCTCGGCACAGGTGCTGACCCAAAATAGGGGAAGGACATAAGTTCGCGTCCTTTTCAAATTTCAGCCAGCACTTTCCTGGTGAGGAAACCACCCTCAACACGGGCGAATAAGTCCAGAAATATTTCTTGGGCTTGTCCGTCTATATCAAACGATAAGGATGTTCATCATGAAGCGCATAGCGATGTTTCTTGCCATCATTGGTCTGCTCGGACTCGGGAATCCGGTTCTCGCCTTCGAACGGCTGCCGGAGAGCAGCAGCATCCAGACGCTGCTGGTTGCCTTCCCCGGTGCCGCCGAACAGATCCACGGCCATCACTCGTTCCTGACCATCGCCTGCGATCGGAATGAAGACAGCCCGAAGGGCAAATGCGCTCAGGCTTGCCGCGACGAATATCTTGCCTGCACCGGCAGCTATCATGCCAAACAGGATGACTGCACCACCAACCAGACCGCATGCGAAGCCAAATGCGGCTGCTGAATTCCTGACCGGCATCCAGGAAGTTGAGCCGCCGGGAAACTGGCGGCGCTCCGCTTTTTTGAAAGCATCCCGGCGGCTATTGCCGCTGGGATTTTCCGGCGGCGCTCCGTTCGCGCCATCTCAGCTTAAAGCTGATTTCGGCCCGCCGTTTTTGACGTTCCGCTCCTGGGCCGGCCTCCCCGCATCACTTTGCTATATTTTTCGCGGCCTTCTCCACGCAACTCCACAAAAGAATCCCTATGCTTGGACAGTACCGGGCAAGGAATTGGGAATTCTTTCGATCCTGAGCCGACGGTCACACAGCGGCGAACCGTTGCCGTGGGATGTAGAAACCAGGAATTCGCCGAATGCGCGCTCTGATGCTCTCGCCCCTTTTTCGGCCCCCTTTTGATCCGCCCGCTTTCGATCCGCCCGTTCTCGATCCGCACGTTCTCGATCCAAGAGATAGCCAAAGCTCGATCGGGGATGCTTGGATGAAAGCCCGGCAACCGGCCATGACCGGGGCGTGCCGGTCCGTCGTTCTGGTCCGCCGTGGCGAGATCCTGCGTGAGCAGGCGGAAGCCTGCATCCGGGAGGTCTATCGGGATGCCTTCGACGCCAGTATTCCGGCGTTTCCGGAATTGTTGGCCACGACGGTCGACAGCGGCGGGCAGCCGGTTTGCGCCGCCGGTTTGCGGACGGAAGCGGACGGCTTTTTCTCCGAGGATTATCTCGATCGCCCGGTCGAGCAGGTGCTCGGCGCGCTTGCCGGAAGGGATGTGGAGCGCGGGCGTATTTTCGAAGTGACGACGCTTGCCAGCCGCAGGGTGGCGGCATCTCCCGATTTCGTGCGCCAAATCGCCAGCTTGGGAAAAAGCGCCGGGTTCGAATGGTCGGTCTTCACCGCGACTTCCCGGTTGCGGACGCTGCTCCGCCGTCTGGGTCTGCCCCTGGTGGTTCTAGGCCGTGCCGATCCGGCGCGGATCGAGGATGCCGGACGCTGGGGCAGCTATTACAGCCACGCGCCGATGATCTGCGCCGTCGATGACCAGTGGCTGGACTCGAATTCCGCATCTTCTCCGGCGCGCCCGTGTCATGCGTGAGTTCTTTGAAGCACTGAACCGCCGCGCCGCCGTCTCCGCCGATGTGGTGGCATTCGACGATGGGGTGACGCGTCTTTCCTACGCCGCTCTCGCGGGCCGTGTCGCGGGGGTTTCCGAGGAACTCCGCTCAAGCCTGCCCCCCGCCGGCGTGGTCGGCCTCCTCGGCGGCAATCGTGCCGAATGGGTGGTGGGGCAGTTGGCGGCTTGGCATGCCGGCATGACCGCCGTTCCGCTGCCGGCCTTCTTCGCACCGGCACAGATGGCGCACATCGTCCGGGATGCCGGCGTTTCCCATATCCTCTGTACCGCCGAGATGGCGGGAACGGCAGCACTTCTGGACGCGGCGCATCATGTCATCTCCGGCCGGCAGGCGCCTTTCGTGCCGCCACCGGATGCGATTGGCGGGAGCGGGACGGGCGGGCAGATCATCTACACCTCCGGCAGCACCGGGCAGCCCAAGGGGGTGCGGCTGACCGGAAGGCAGATGCTGGCGACCGCCGCCGCGCTGTCGAAGGCGATCGGCGCGGATGCCGATGATCTCTATCTGTCGGCCCTGCCGCTGCCGCTGCTTCTCGAAACCATCTGCGCGGTGATGGTGCCGATTCTGGCCGGCGCCAGAATCCGGCTGATGCCGCTTCTGGCCGAGGCGCTGGGACGGAATGCGTCCGGGGGGATTGCCGGTCTCGTGGCGGTAATCCGCCCGACCTGCATGGTTCTCGTGCCGCAGCTCCTGGCCGCCTGGGTCGCGGAATTGCTCGCGGCGGGTCAGCGGGCGCCGGATTGTCTCCGCTTCGTTGCCGTGGGCGGAGCCGCCGTTCCGCCGACACTTGCCCGTCAGGCCTGGGAACTCGGCATTCCCATTCACGAAGGTTACGGATTGTCGGAATGCGGCTCGGTCGTGTCGCTGAACCGTGCGGGTGAACGGAAGCCCGGAACGGTGGGCAAGCCCCTCCCCGGCGTCGATGTCCGGATCGCGAATGGTGAAATCATCGTGGGCGGCCCCTCCGTGATGGAGCGCTATCTGCACGGCTCCCCGGTGAGCGGGATTTGGCGGACCGGTGATATGGGGACGCTGGACGAGGACGGGTTCCTGACCGTGCATGGGCGGCGGGACAATCTCCTGGTGACGGCTTTCGGGCGCAATATCAGCCCCGAATGGATCGAATCGCTGGTGCTCGGCGATCCGCGCATCGGCCACTGCCTGCTCACCCTCGCCGAGGGCGTTCACCCTCACATCCTGCTGGCCCCCTCGAAGCAAGGCGAAAGCTGGTTCAGAACCGCCTCGGCCAGCCAGATCCAGGCTTTGATCGCCGATTGCTGCCGCGACGTCCCGGTCTACGCTTTCCCCCGCAGCCATCGCGTCGTCAGCGCCGAAGACTGGCTGAAGCGGGGCCTCATTACCGGCAATGGCCGGTTGCGGCGGAAGGCCATCCTTGAAGCCTACGGAATGCCTGACGGCATTTCTCTCGAAAGACAAGCGGGCGAGAGAAAAGCGGCGTCATGACTTTCTACGATCGGCTTCTCGTGGAAACGGCGCCCGCGCGCGCCGGATTCCTGTCGATCCCGCTGCTCGGGCGGGCGCTCCAGGGGGCCGTTCCGAAGACGCTTTATGTCGAGTTCCTGACCCAGGCCTATCATCATGTCCGCCACACTTGTCCCTTGCTGGCATTGGCGGCGGCGCGCACCGGAGATCCCGCCTACCGCGCGGCGCTCTTCACCTATGTCGCCGAGGAGCAGGGCCACGATTCCTGGATCCTCGAAGACATCGCCGCGATGGGCGGCGATGCCGATCGCGTCCGGCGCGAGCCCGCCCGTCCGCCCTGCCGCGCCATGGTGGCCTATGCCTATTACGCGATCGAATGGATCAGCCCCTATGCCCTGCTCGGCATGGTCCATGTGCTGGAAGGCATGTCGGTGGTCCTGGCCACCAAGGCGGCGGGGGCTCTGAAAGACAGCTTGGGGAAAGACAGCTTGGCGAAAGACAGTTCGGGGCCGGGCGGCGGCGCCGGCTTCCGGTATCTGACCTCGCATGGCGATCTCGATATCGGCCATGTCGCGTTCTTCCAGGAACTGGCGAACAGCCTCGAAGATCCCCAAGCGGGCGAGGCCATCATCGATTGCGCCAATATGATGTACGGGCTCTACGGCAATATTTTTCGGGATCTTGGCGACAGAAACGGGGAGCATCCGAATGCAGCTTGAGGGCAAGAGGGCGCTTATCACCGGCGCCGGTTCCGGGATCGGGCGGGCGCTGGCGATCGAGGCATCGCACCGTGGTGTGGCCGTGGCGCTCACCGGGCGCCGCCGGGAAGCGCTTGAGGCGACGCGGTCGCAATTGGCCCGTTCCGCCGCCCGTTCCACCAATTGCCTGATCCTCCCCGCCGACATCACCGACGGCGCCGCGCGGCGGTCGCTAAAGGCGCTGGTGGCGGCGGAGTGGGGCGGGCTCGATATCCTGATCAACAATGCCGGCATTGTCCTAGCCGGCCCCCTGGCGACGCTGGCGGATGCGGAGCTGGAGCGGATGATGGCCACCAACCTCATCGCCCCGCTTGCCCTGACGCGGGAGTTCCTGCCGCTGCTGAGTGCCGGGACCGGCTCCGGCCAGAAAGGCCGCGTCGTCAATGTCGGATCGGTGTTCGGCGATATCGCCTTTCCGCTCTTCGCCGCCTATTCCGCTTCGAAATTCGGTCTGCGCGGCTTCTCGACGGCATTGCGGCGGGAATTGGCGGATCTCGGTGTCGGCGTCACCTATGCGGCGCCGCGCGGCACAAGGACGGAGGCGACGCCGGCGATGGAGCGGTTCGTCGAGCCGCTCGCCATGAAGCTCGACGATCCCGAAACGGTGGCGATCCAGATCTGGGATGCGGTCCTGCGCGACGCCGACAGCGTCTATCCGCGCGGGCCGGAGCGGCTCTTCGTCCTGATCGAGCGCCTGTTTCCCCGGATCGTCGGCAGCGCCTTGGCCAAGCAGTTGAAACAAGGCGGCCTTGGCCGTCTGGCGGCGGAATCGATTTCGGATGTATCGATTCCGGATGTTTCTCGTTAAGGGGAGGATTGTTCATGCTTTCACGTTTTGGAGCCGGTTTCGTGGGTTTAACAGCCGCTCTCTGTCTTCTCGGCGGCCCGCAAGCGGCGCGGGCGGCAGATGACGGCTTGCACACCGAGATCATCCGCCTCGAACATGAATGGGCCCACATCAAATACCAGGTGAAGGATGCCGACGCGCAAACCACCCAGATCAGCGCCCTGGCCGAGGATGCGGCCAAACTGGCCGCGCGCTATCCGGGCAGCGCCGAACCCCTCGTCTGGGAGGGGGTGATCACCAGCAGCGAGGCCGGCATCGTCGGCGGGCTCAGCGCGCTCCGTTATGTGAGGCAGGCGCGCGAACTCCTCGAAAAGGCGGGCGGCATCGATCCCCGCGCCCTGAACGGCGCCGTACCGACCAGCCTCGGCGCGCTTTACTACATGGTGCCGGGCTTCCCCTTGAGCTTCGGCGACAACGGCAAGGCCCGCCGCTATCTTGAGGAAGGAATTGCGATCAGCCCGGACGGGATGGATTCGAACTTCTTCTATGGCGATTTCCTCTATCAGCAAGGCGAATACCTGAAGGCGAAGAACGTGCTCACCCATGCGCTCGAAGCGCCGCCGAACACCGCCCGCCCGGTCTGGGATGCCGGGCGCCGGGAAGAGGTCAAGGCGTTGCTGGGCAAGGTTCAGAAGGAGCTGGTGGCCAGCAAATGAGCGCCACGGTTTCCAGCACTCTCTGGGAAAGCATCGGCGGGCAGCTCCGGCATCCCGCCGGGCTTGCCGGGGATTTGACCGGGTATCTGATGCGGTATCTGAACGCTCAGCCGAACCGGCTGGCGATCCGGGTGCTGCGGATCGAAGCCGGTCACGATGTGCTGGAATTGGGCTGCGGGCCGGGGCATGCGCTGGCGCTGATGGCGGCGAGAACGGTTCACGGAACCGTTCACGGGATCGATCAGTCGGACACAATGCTGGCCCAGGCGCGGCGCCGGAACCGGCGCGCCATCCTCGCCGGCCGCGTCCGCCTCCACCCGGCCCGCTTCGACAAGCTCCCGCTTGCCGATGGCAGCATCGACCGGATCCTCGGCGTCAATGTCGCCTATTTCTGGGACGACCCGGCGGCGATCCTGGAGGAAGCCCGCCGGGTGCTGCGCCCGGACGGAATGCTGGCGGTCTACGTCACCGACGCCTCGGCCATGCGGCATTGGAAATTCGCCAGCGACCGGACCCACCGCCTGTTCGACCGGGATTCGCTCCGGGAGGTTCTGCGTACCGGCGGTTTCGACGACGAGGCGATCGACATCGCCGAAATCCCGGTTGGACCCGGCCTTCCCGGCCTGATCGCCACGGCCCGGAAATAAGATGGGGGAATAGTTATGTTGAAATCGATGCTGCTCATCCTGACCACGCTGGCGCTCAGCGGCTGCGTCGCCGTCTGGGGCCGCGCTTATGAGGTCGAGTTCCAGAGTGCGGATGCCGTCATCCTCAAATACGACGGCCCCTACATCGAACGGATCGATGTCGTTAAGGTGGGGCAAGAAAGCTGCGCCAAATACGGCAAGGACGCCGCCGTAAAGAGCGAGGAAACGAGCATGTGGAATATCACGACGATCTCGTTCGATTGCGCGGCACGGAAATAGCAGAGTCCTTACCGCGACGCGCGCGAGCGATGACGCGGTTATCGTCACCGTCCTGCTGATCACGCATACTGCGCTGACTGATCCCAAAGCCGGAAGCTTGTACGGAGAATGCGCTTCCGGCTCTGCTCGGATTATCCGTCTGCGCCAAACGACGAAAGCCCGCCATATGGCGGGCTTTCGCTGCTCCTTTGACGATGAGGGGGGGCCTAAGCCCGCATTCTCAAAGCCAATATATTGTGGCACTATATAGCTTCCCTTGGTGTTAGGTCAACTGCCCCGATTGCCCTGAACCACCCTTCGAGAAGGTTCACGGCCTTGCCTTTCACCCCTGACGAACTGCGCGACCTCCCGCATGTGATTTCCGCTCCCCGGTTTGCGACCTACTTGCAAGCCACGGGGAACGATCGCAAGCGGGCGCTTGCCCTCTACGAGTGGAACCTGACCCTATCAGCCGCCTTCATTGTCCCCTTGCAGATCTACGAGGTTGCCGTTCGCAATGGCGTTGTGGAGGCGCTTGAGAAGGTCCACGGCGCAAACTGGCCTTGGTCCGACGGCTTCCTGCGAAGCCTGCCGCGCCCCAAAGGCTCGACCCACTACAACCCCGAAGTCGATCTGAGAGGTATCGCGGCAAGGCAGCCCACAACCGGCAAGGTTGTCGCAGAACTAAGTTTCGCGTTTTGGGAAACGATATTCACGGCCGGGCAAGACGGTCGCATATGGGTTCCCCATTTCCGGGCGTCCTTTCCGGGTGCTCCGGCTACCCTTTGTGGCGCGACAATCTGAATGAGAGAGCGCGACAATCAGGATGAGGATTGATGACCGCGACGAGGGGATGATCGTTCAGAGTAATTGTCGCTGGCAAGCTCTAAGTTTGGGTTTGATTGT
>Ga0265327_10000672_pt1 | contig 54907 bp, 37 predicted proteins | sample 41621metaG_FD_202089 | JGI IMG/M metagenome (GOLD analysis project Ga0265327, IMG submission 202089) | Rhizosphere microbial communities from Carex aquatilis grown in University of Washington, Seatle, WA, United States - 4-16-21 metaG | ecosystem: Host-associated > Plants > Roots > Rhizosphere... | reverse complement strand
CCCTACCAGCACGCGATCCAGGCGACGCAAACCTGCAATGCGTGCCACGAGCAAAGCAAGGTGGACATGTTTAATTCGACCATGGCCAACGACTGCGAGGAATGCCACACTTCCGGTGAAAGCAGCCCGGTTGTGCGCGTTGCCGACCGGCATTTTGCCGACCCGTATGCCGACAAACTGAAAATCGCCCCGCCCACCACCGCCACGGCGGGCATGAGTGTGCCGATGTATTACAACGAAACCCGCATCGGCAAAGAACCGCATCAGATGGTGTTGATTCCGGAAGGGAAATTTACCCGCGGCTCGAACAACCGCATGCCCGACGAAGGCCCCCAGTACGTGACCGAGACCAAAGCATTCTGGATAGACCAATACGAAGTCACCAACTTGCAGTACAAACAGTTCATTGATGCCACCAACCGCAAGTCGCCCAGCCATTTCAGAAACCGCACCTATCCGGAAGGAAAAGTCGACCATCCGGTGGTGTTTGTGACCTGGTTTGATGCGCATGATTATTGCGCGTGGGCGGGCAAACGCCTGCCGACGGACATCGAATGGGAAAAGGCGGCACGCGGCACAAAAGACGACCGCGACTACCCGTGGGGCGACGATTTTGATGTGAACAAGCTCAATTCGCCGGTACGCTGGAAATCGCTCAACATGGAAGGTGACACCATGCCGGTGGGTTCGTTTGAGGCGGGCAAGAGTCCGTTCGGCTTGTACGACATGGCGGGCAATGTATGGGAGTGGACGGACTCGTGGTACACGCAATATCCGGGCAACACTTGGTCGAGCGAGAATTACGGCGAGCAGTACAAGGTATTGAAGGGCGGCTCGTGGTGGGATTGCTCGTATTACCAGTGCGGGGTATCCGCGCCGGTGTTCAACCGCAGTTATTTCAAGCAAAATGTCAAAAATTCAAGTTTCGGATTCCGGTGCGCTAAAGATGCGAATTAATTATTTATTGGGCGGTATGGTTTGCTTGTTGTTAAACGGCGGGGCGGTTGCCGCCGAACAACCGGCAGCCATTGATGATGGCATGGTGCTTATTCCGGCGGGTGAATTCATCATGGGAAGCAACAAAGAGGAAGACACCTCCAAGGAGCGTGATGCCAACGCGCTTAACCCATTCGGCTTTATAGACAAACTCTATATAGACGAGCACCCGGCTCACAAAGTCATGCTCCCCGCCTACCGGATGGACAAATTTGAAGTCACCAACGGCCAGTATCTTGAATTTGTACTCGCAACCAAACGCAGCATTCCCCTTGCCTGGCAGCAAAATGGCTATAATCTGACCGACAATTTTATGACGTCCTTGCCGGTCACATTTTTGCGCCAAGTAGCGAGTAAAAAGTTTAATCTGGACATGGACGTTGATCATGCGAGCAAGGAGGCTTTGCTTGCCGAGCTGGCAAAAGTTCAACAAGCACGAGATAAACTCCCCGTCACCCAAATTACCTGGTTTGATGCCAACGATTTTTGCACGTGGGCGGGAAAACACTTGCCGACAGAGGCAGAATGGGAGAAGGCCGCACGCGGGCCTGAAGGATTTGAATTCCCCTGGGGCAACGAATGGGATCTCAAAAAAATCAACACGATGTCTGAAAATCCGGATGCCCCCTATTCTCCGGGAGGCTCCTACCCCGGCGACAAATCGGCCTACGGCGTATACGATATGGCGTCCAACGTTTCCGAGTGGGTGGCGGATTGGTATGACGCCTACCCCGGTGCCCCGGCCTCAAACAACAAGCTATACGGCAAAGTACAGCGTGTGGTTCGGGGTGGAATGACCGGGTCGGGACATTATGATTCGATCAGCCTAATGTTCCGCAATGCCAAGCGCACCCACTGGGAACCGGGTACCACGTATATTGATCTGGGTTTCAGATGTGTCAAGAATGTGAAATAGACTGGGCAATTTAGTGCTTGCTGCGCAACAGATTATTTATATTGCGGGTTTTCCGGCTCAGGCCTAATCTATGCAGGGTAATCCCCGCATTGTCCCGCATTTTGCGGGCTTAGCGGAACGGCTAGCGTTCCATTAATGGCGGAACTTTACTACGGCAGCGTTCTCGCCAATCGAAATCCGCCATCGTTAAAGCGGGTTCGAGGCACGTACTTGCCGCGAACAGCCGCCCGCCCGTACTGGGGGGCGCTATACCAGGAACCGCCGCGAACCCCGCGGAAAGTGACATCTCCTTCCCACACACTTCCGTCAGCCGGAGCACCGAAGTAGTTATCATGGGGAGGATCCTCAACCCACTCCCAAACGTTTCCGCTCATGTCATACAATCCCCAGGCGTTGGGCTGCTTTCCGGCAACAGGATGGCTGGAATTCTCTTCAAACCAAGCCACCGCGTTTGCATCGTCGCTGCCACAAAAAGTCTGCTGCACACCGGCACGGCATGCATATTCCCACTCAGCCTCGGATGGCAAGCGATATTGTTTTCCTGTTTTCTCACTTAACTTCTGAATAAATTCAAGTGCATCGAAGCGGCTAACCTGATCTACCGGACAGCTATCGCCGCAGGAGATATTGGAACTGGGATTATTGCCCATGACTGATTTCCATTGTCCCTGAGTCACTTCGGTCTTGCCTATCGCAAAAGGCTGACCGAAGGTAACCCGATGCACGGGCAATTCATCGTCGTACACTTTGTCCGACCCCATATCGAAACTGCCCGCCGGAATTATGACCATCTCGGGGCAATCCGGGCAGTCAGTAAATACTTTGCCCCCTTGATTCTGCAGCTTACCCAAAAAGGCCTGATTACGTTGTGCCAGCTTTCCGGTAGGGGCATTTTCAAGAGATTTCTGATAGGCCTTCTGCGCCCCTTCCAGATCACCCGTTTTTTCCAATGACCGGCCGAGAAAATGCCAGGCAAACGCATCCTGAGAATTGACAGCGACCACGGCCTTAAACAAAGTAATTGCCTTGGCGAAATTTCCCGCCTTGAATGCCTGAGCCGCCTGTTCGGTTTTTGCGTCTACGCCGTTGTTGGAAAGCAAGCTAATCATTTGCTTCTTTCCTGAGCGTTTGGCCACGTCCAGTGCTGTTTCACCTTGCGGCGTTGCAACAGATACATCCGCACCGTTATCAAGTAACAGTTTCACTAAAACCATATTCCCGGAAACAACAGCATTCATCAATGCTGTCTGCCCTTTCGATGATTTGGCATTTATGGCGGCGCCCGCTTTCAAAAGAGTCTTCACCGCCTCCAATTTTCCATTTCCGGCTGCGACCATCAGGGCTGTCCGCCCCTCTTTATCGGCGGAATTAATATCAAATCCGGAGTCAAGTACCTGCCTGATTGCCTCTGTGTCCCCCCGTTTGGCAGCTGAAAATAACAGTCCGGGTTGAGACTGGGCAAAACCATTTGAACCTGAAAAGACCAACGAAACCAGAAGAGAAGCAAAAATAAAATTTTTCATGCAGCCCTTATTCCTACTATTTATGTACGCCTGATTAAATATCCCCGCATCAAGCTGCGGGGTATTAGCCCCAGGATCAAAACCGCCGGCTGTCGCCAACCTTCCCAAAGGGACAGAAACTGACTCTAAGATTAATCCGGTTTGCTCATATAATCTTCGATGCTGGTGGGTTGAATTGAATGCAAATCAACCGGCTGAGTGATCACTTCTATTTTTGCTATACTGCGCAAGTGTTCAACAAAAGTTTTCCAGGCCTGATCCCTCTTATCACGCATCAGCAATTCACCCGCACGCTTCTCGCTTCGTTCAAACCCTTTTACATCGGGCGCAACCCGATCTTCTAGCCGGAATACGGAAATCCCCTCCAACCCCTTGTAGGGAGCGGACACTTCACCCACTTTGAAATTATCCACGCCTTCCTGAATCTGGGCAGGAACTCTGCCGCGATGCAGATAACCCATATCACCGCCATTAATAGCCGTCGTGTCATTGGAATATTTACGCGCCATGTCGCCAAAATCGGCCCCGGCCTTTATCTGTTCTGCAACTTTTTGTGCATCATCCCAAGCTTTTTTCCAGACATCATCCGTTGAGCCGGGATCCACCTTCAGCAAAATGACTGACAGATGCAATTTTTCCGGCTCTGTAAAGAGATCCAGATGGCTATCATAGTAAGCCCGTACCTCAGCTCGCGTAGGCTGGGGAACATTTCTTACCTCTGCTTCCAGTTGATCCAGTTGGCTTTTCTGCCCGACCAGCTCGCTCAATTGCCCTTCCAATTGTATGCGGTTTCGTTGCCAAGCTGCATTATTCCAATTCTTGCGCTCTTCGGAAACCAAGGCCTTCTTGATTTTTTCCTCATCCGGCTTATAACCGCGCTTTTCTACTTCTTCAAGCAACAAAATATGCTCAACCATCTCGTCGGTCAATTCTTTACGAAATGCCGCCGCTTTTTCTTCACGCAACCTTCCATGATAATTTTTTGCTTTCACCATATAGGCGAGACGCTGGTTATATTCCCGTACCGTAATCGGTTTCCCGTTTACCGAAACATAAATTTTTCCGGTTGTATTTTTATCCTGTGCTTCCTGCGAGGATACAATTTGGCCGGGCACCCCGGATTGTGCCAAATCTTGAGGAACCCCGCTGACCGCCCCGGCATCAGCCATAACCGGCATTGAATTAACCGCCATTCCCAATAACACAGCAGACACTCCAAAATAGCGGCGACCAAGACATTTAATACTATTCATAACTACCCCTCGCAAAAACCATGGGAAAAACAACGTAAAAGCATTGTTAATTATACCTCACCCGACAATATATTCCATCCCGTAGGGGCGTATGGCAATACGCCCCTGTCGGGCGTATTGCACCACACAAACCGGGCGTATTGCCATACGCCTCTACGAAAAACGGGCCAGACTTAGCGTCTGGCCCGTCTAGGTCAACTTCTGACCAATTGCGTTGTTTACTTAACGTGGCAGGACAAGCAAAGTCCGGACTGGTTATTGGAAACACGCAGGAAGGTACCATTGTTGGGGGTATGTGGATCATGGCAAGATGCACACTCAACCGACGGGCTGTTCACTACGCCGGGGTTGTTGGTGTACAAGGTAAGATCCTGCTTGGTACGAACGCCCCAACCAGCGATTCTTTGGCTAACTCCGCCAGCATCAATTCCGCTTTGACCGCCGTTGGACACATATGAGACGAAGCCGCGACCGCAGGCATCGCCGTTAGTACCTGTACCGCAAGAGCCCGCACGAACTGCACTGGTTGAACCCAAACCGGCGTACGACAAAGGATTCGTCGTTGCAGCAGCCGTACCATCCGTTACGTAAACTTCCAGCGTATCCGGATCGCGGGTAATCGGGTTGGCACCTTGTCCACCGGTGTTGGCCGCATGCGCATCAATCGCGTCCTGATCCGGGATAATGTTGGTATCAATCCAGAATCTTGCCTGACCGCCCATGATTGCAACAGTGGGCAGGTTGAACAGTCTGTCGTTACAGGTTCCATCAGCAACCTTGGCGGCTGCGCCACCATAGCTAATTGCGGTACCGCTGAGGCTTGCACCCGAAGCGCCTGTTACATTGGTGGGGATACCACCGCCGCAATATTGTACGGAAATCGGGTGATCGTTCGACAGATCGGTGCCGAGATCAATACCTTCGGAGGCCGGAGAGTCACCGTTCACGCCCGCAAGTCCAGATCCGCCCTGGCTCATGAATGCAAAACCGCCAACCTCATTACCCCAGATGTAACCTTGGCTTACCCCTGCATTGGTGGTAACGATACCGGAAGCACTACTATAAAGTGCTCCCGAAGAATTTCCGCCACCAACCGTGCTCGTACCGGTCAACGTAGCGTCATAGGACTGAGCCATGCCGCCGGAACCCGGAGCATTAATCATGTTGTCCATAGCTTGAGTACCATCATGGCAGGACAAGCAGGCGAGAGAAACTGAACCAATCACAGGCGCGTCAGCATCCAGTGTCGAGCTGTTGTTGCTACCCGCGTTATAAACCGTGTATGCGGATGAAGAGTTAACTTGTTTGTTCCACAGAGGACCGGATGCAACCGTGTTAAATCCGTGCGGTGTATGACAGAACACGCAAATCTGGTTGGTACCGACAACGGCATTGTCACCAGTAGAACTATTGCTAGCCAGCACAGCAATCGTGTGGTTACTGCCGATCTTGTTGCCCGAACCCAGGTTATGGCGGGAATAAGTAATATTGACCGAAGCTGACGGTGCGAATGGACCTGCCGCGCCGCCCATACCCGTGATACCGCTGGTGTTATTGCCACCATTGGAAGGGTTGTAAATTACCGTTGAATTGGCAGGAAGCGTGAGACTACCGGGTGACCCGATGCTGGTTTTACCGTCCGAGCTATAAAGCGTGAGTGATGTTGTATCGACCAAAGTCGAAGCCGCCTGAGCACCGGAAGAAAGCCCGAGCGCCAGCGCGGAGACTGACAACGCTCCCGTAAGCCCACGAACTGCAATCGTGTGTTTTTTCATGATTAATGATTCTCCTAAAGTTTTATAAATTTCAACGTTAAAATTTGGCAACCGCATCTTGAATTCGAATTAGCAGATTGACGATTACATATAAGCAGCTTTCGTGCCAACAGCTCACTTTGAAACAGAATGCCCAATTTTCACGCTATAGCCACATACCGAAGCATAGCCCGGGAATTTTTCAGCCCAAATTCCCATTCTTAAGAAAATATTTCAAGAATCAAGAAAATTATGGGCACGGGTGCAGAATAGAATCACAAGATATCGGCGGCTCGACAAGCTCGCTGCGAACGGTGCGGGATGTGGAAATATTAAAGTACAATTTATAATTGTTTTCCGCAGGGGGCAGACAGCTTTATTGTCTGCACTCGCGAATTTGTAACCGCGTGGGCACAAAAAGTACCCACGCTACATTACATTTATTGAATTTAAACGAATTATCTGAAGAACAAAATAGCCCTGGGGTGCCAACCCCGTAAGTTGCTCATGGGAAGTATTATTTAAGCGTTTTTCTGACCAGATAGCCGGTATGGGGAGGCAAGGTGACCGGGCGGAAAATCTCAATTTTCTTGAACCATTGATCCACCACATAAACCCGTCCGTCCTCATCCACGGTAATACCCGATGGCAACAGGTAATTACCCGGCAAGCTATCATTGGAGCGTTGACCGATAAACATTAACAGATCTCCTTCCGGATTGAAAATTTGGAAGTTGCCAAATGCCGCATCTATAACATAAACATTGCCATCCGCATCGCATGCAATTTCTTTGGGACGACCGAAACTCCCCAATTGCTTGCCGATTTGCCCGAAGCTTCTCAAGTACTTGCCATCGTGATTGAAAATCTGGATACGGAAATTTCCGCCATCAACCACATATAGCTCGTTGTTCTTGCAGATCGCCACATCCCTCGGCAAGTTGAATTCACCCGGACCATCACCCCGCGTACCGATATCAAACAAATGTTTGCCGTTTCTTGCATCATATACTCGAACGCGGTGATTGGAGGATGTAGGCCCGCCAATATCGACCGCATAAATGCGCGAACCATCAGCATCAACTGTCACACTTGCCGGCTTGTCAATGTCCCCCGGTGTCATCAGGGTTCGCAAATATTTGCCGTCACGATCATAAACCTTGACGACTTTTAAAGACGCATCCATTACATAAAGATTCCCTGCGGCATCCGTATCAAGCCCCATCGGTTTCATCAACTGCGCCTGGGGATTTTCTTCGGCAGCGGTCCCGATCTTGAAATAGGTGCCTAATGGCGCATCAAATACCCTGACGTAGCGGGATACCGAATCCGAAACGAAAACGCGCCCTTTATTTACCGCAACTGCATAGGGCTTGCCGAAACCCTCATTAATACGACCAGAACTACCGAGCAAGGTTTGCTTCAAACTCTCCTCTTGCGTGATAGGCTCGATACTTCCACTGCCAAGAATCGAAAATTCATAGTAAAAACGGGGGGGATCAGGCGGAAGCGGCCACACTATCTGTATCGATTTGGCCTTGCCGGTTTGAACTTGCACTTCGGCACAGCCCGCCAGCCACAGGACAACACAACAAAGCAAAAATAATGGTCTGCGCCCTTTAAGGCGAGTGAAAAATTTCATATTCCGATCTCCGTTTTCTTAATTTCGACCACCCCAAATACTAGATCGATAGTAAAGGCGAGCTGGCAAAATTCGTCAGTCATCGTACTATATTTTTCCGCATTTTGGCTACCTAGATTTTCAGAGGCGCTTTATAATGTTTTCGGGTAAGCTCTGTTAATTTACTATAACCTGAAATTCAAATTACGGGACAAGGCAAGCAAAACACTTATACTCTCCATCTGTTTGATTTATATATAGCATGCTTACTCTCTCCCGTATCGCATCGCCGAGAAAAATTATAGTGCGCCCATTTAGCCAATCCTTGCGTCACACAGTCATGTCATTTAGACTTTACAGACAGCAATGACTGGATTAGGCCCATTCATGCCCATCACTTCAAATATAATATAATCATCTGCAAGACTACGCAGAACGCTTCAAAACCGCATTTAAAGGACAATCCGCCAATGAAAATATATTTCCTCCCACATGCCGCCAAGCACCACGGCTCTTGGCACTATGCCGCCTGCATGGCTACATTCCTTGTTCTGGTTTGGCTGGGTAGCGGCTCAACGTCCGCAATGGCTGAGGTTCATGCACAAAAATCCAGCGACATTAAGCCAGAGGAAATATTCCGCCATTCATGCGCGGTATGCCATGGGGAACGCGGCAACGGCAATGGTCGCGCCAGCATCAATCTGGACCCCAAACCCCGTGATTTCACGCAATCGTCCAATCTGACGCGGGATGCCATGATCAATGCGGTCACACATGGCAGACCCGGAACGGCAATGATGTCCTGGACCAAAAAATACAATGAGCAGCAAATTGCGGCTGTTGTGGACTATATCCGGGGAAGATTTATGTTGGTCGCCCTGGACCCGATGATTGAAAAGGGCCGTGGAGTTTACGGACATTTTTGCCAGGTTTGCCACGGTGACCGGGGGCAGGGCATAGCCACCCCCGATTCGCCCCATGACTGGACCGTCATAAAGAATCAGGCTGCGCTTACGCGGGAACGCATGGTAAACGCAGTGGCAAAAGGCCAACACGGTTCAACCACACCGTCTGGCTTCGCTGACAAACTAACCCCCGAAAATATCGGCGCTTCGGTTGATTACATACGCAGGGTGTTACTGCCCAACCTGGCTGAACGCGATAAGGACAAGGTAGCCCCGCTGAGCCAGGCTAACCCCGGAACCCAAGTGGAGGTCCCGCCCCCCCCCGCCGCCACACCCACGCCCCCCCCGGCAAAACCCGCAGCGGTTCAAGCCGATATGAGCCTCCCCTTCCCAAAAGGATTGGTCGGAGATGTGAAACTCGGGGAGAAATTTTTTATGGGAAATTGTTCAACCTGCCATGGCAAGCTGGGCAATGGAGAAGGCCCCCGCGCTTACTTTCTGAATCCCAGACCGAGAAATTTTCATGATGATTATTCACATACTAATCTGAATCGTCCTTCGCTCTTCTCGGTCATCACCACCGGGAAGCCCGGTACCGTCATGCCCGCGTGGGGAAAAGTTCTCAATGAACAGGAAATTGCCAATGTGGCCGAATTTGTGTTCGAAACCTTTGTTCAGGAAAAAGTAAAATCCAAGTGATTTATTCCTCCCTTCTCCCTCTGGCGGGAGAAGGACTGGGGATGAGGGGCTATGCGATGAACACTTGCCTTTACCCCTCACTCCAGCCCTCTCTCGCCTGCGGTAGCGTGAATTGCCACACTCGTCATTGAGAATGACACAGCGCGTCCAGACAATTCTCCTGAGTGCCGCCATTGCTGCCAGCTGCTGCATGTTTGGCCAATCTTCGTTTGCCAATTCCGACACCACCGGTTTTTCCCCTAAAGTCGAGGCCGGACGGAAAATTTACAACTTCCGCTGTTATTTTTGTCATGGCTACTCCGGCAATGCACAAACGGTAGCGGCCACTTTCCTCAACCCGCCCCCGGTCGACTTCACCCATGCCGATTCGGCCAGCTTCACGCAAGAGCATATTGTATCCGTATTAAAGACAGGCAAACCGGGCACTGCGATGCAATCATTCCGCAGCGTGCTGAATGATATGGAAATGGAACAACTGGCTGCTTTTGTGGAAGAAGAATTTGTGCGCCGGAAAGCCCCTAACACGCATTACCATACTGCGGAAAACGGTTGGCAAAACCACCGGCGCTATCAGGCTGCATTCCCGTTTGCCACCGGTGAAATTCCAATTGACGGCCCCTGGAATCAGTTGACCAAAGAACAGGCCCGTGGTAAACGGCTGTTCCTGTCCACCTGCATAATTTGCCATGACCGCGGCCATAAAGACGGCAATATAGCCATATGGGAAACAACCCCCCTATCCTATCCGCGCAATGGCTATTCCAACAAGACGCCTGCTCCGCCGCCTCCGGCCCAAAAGCCCGATGCTATAACCAGCGCCAGCCCTTATGTACTGCATGAGATCCCACCCAAGGTAGCAGACATGACTGCGCTGGAGCGCAAAGGAGAAAAACTTTTCCAAAATAACTGCGCCTTCTGCCATGCAGCAGACGGCACCGGAAAAAACTGGATCGGCAGTTTTCTGATACCGCACCCGCGAAATTTGCGCGACCCGGAATTCATGGATACCATGACCCGCACCCGCTTGTCCGCCACGATTCACGAAGGACTGCCCGGATCTTCCATGCCCGCCTGGAAATCCGTACTCAGCGAGAAAGAAATCACTTCCATCATTGCTTACGTTTCTAAAGCATTTTATCCCTTGCCAGACTAAACACTCACGAAGAAAGCTGAACATGCGTATTTCAATAAATTTGATCTTAGCCGGAGTATTTCTTTCCCTCTCGGGCTGTGCCACCCGGGTATGGATACCAGACTGGAAGGAATCGGCTTCGATCAATATACCGCGCGCAGGTACTGCATCTGTTCACGTGAAAGATAAGATCTATCTGATAGCCGGTGTCGACGGCAATAATTTCCTCAATACCACAGAATTTGCCCAAATCAGGGAAGACGGTTCGCTCGGGCCTTGGCAGCTCGGCCCCAAACTGAATGAGGAACGCGGATTCATCGATGCCGTGGTTCACGGTGAGTATGTTTACGTGGTGGGCGGCGGCAACGGCCCCTACGGCCAGCATTTGCTGCGCTCGGTGGAACGTGCACGGATTCAGGCGGATGGAACCCTCGGTCCATGGGAGAAGGAAAAGAACGGCATGGTGGTGGCTCGCCGCTGCAGCAAGATCATTGCCACCGACAAGGCACTTTATTCCTTCGGTGGTTTCGGTGGCGTGCTGCTAGACAGTGTGGAATACGCCGAGTTCCAACCCGACGGCAGCCTCGGCGAGTGGAAGCTTGACCCGAATGTAATGACGACACAGCGTTATATCAACAGCGTAAAGAAAGAGGGGGATATATTTCTGGTAATCGGCGGTCACGATCAGTCCAAAGGCATCGGCATCACGAATGTGGAGTGGTCGAAACCCGCTGCCGACGGCAGTCTGCAAAAATGGCAAGCCACCACGCCCATGCAACAGGGGCGGTACGCGCTATCCACCGCTTCCTATGGCGATTACTTGTATGCCCTGGGGGGGATTTCCGGAGCAGAATATCTCGAAAGTATCGAACGCACCAAAGTGGGCAAGGATGGTCAGCTTGAACCGTGGCAAACCATCCCGGCCCATCTCGACCAGACTCGCGCCTACTTCAGCACTATTGATTTCAACGACAGGCTGTACGTCATTGCGGGAACCAATCGCGAAGGCTACATTTCCAAAGTTATTTACGCCGACCGCAATGCCAATGGCGACATCGGTTACTGGGGAAGCCAAGAGGAAGCCGATGCTGCGAAGGCTCGTTTCACCAAGCGTACAGAAGCCCAGTCACTCTTGCCCAACGAGGGAATTGTCAAAGAAATCCTCCAGACGCAGGGCTACACCTATGCTCAAGTGGAAAGCACGAAAGACGGATTAATCTGGCTTGCCGGCCCCAAGTTAGCCGACATCAAGCCGGGGGATCGTTTGGGTTACAGCGAAGGTGTCAGCATGCCGGATTTTTTCAGCAAGGAATTGCAGCGCAATTTCCCTATGGTGATTTTTGTCGGGCAAATGCAGAAGAAATAATAATATTGCCATGCAACCAAGATGTGACCCGAACAATCCATTAGCCGGAAAATATCGGGTGGCCTGCAAACTGATGCGGAAATTATTCCGTCTGCCCTACCGATGCTGCATTCCATCCAGGCTACGAGCGCTTCATCCACTGCATTCGTTTAAATTCCTCTTTCCACTTCTCACAGAAAAAAAAGGAAACAATACGAATCTAATGGGTAAATCAGGAAAATGAAGCTGCCAGTCTTTCACGCCCATTTGCGTAAATTCGCCCCTCAGATACTGGTGTCGATCTGCGCATCCATCGCAGTAATCGCTTACCTGCAAGCACTCAATTACCCGTTCAGTATTGACGACGGTCTGTACATTACCGGAAATATCCGGCTGGCAGAACTGCGGCTGACAGAACTGTGGCGACTTTTCGTCGAGCCCTACAATCCCACTTTCGAATTTCTTCCGCTACGCGATCTCTCCTACTGGATAGACATTACCCTGTTCGGGCAAAATCCCGCTGCTTTCCGCTTGCACAACATAGTCTTGTACCTGCTGTGCCTGCCACTGGTTTACGCTACCAGCGCGCGCTTGTGGCAATACTTTCGCCCGGAGGATGCGACCAGTGCCCCCTGGGCTGCTGCGGCGGTCACCGCATTATTTGCGCTGCATCCGGCCTTGGTCGAATCCGTGGTGTGGATCAGCGGGCGCAAGTACATCCTGCCGGATTTCTTCTCGTTGCTGGCGTTATGGCTGACCGTCAACACCAGACGAGAACACGGTTTTTCATCACGCTATGCAGTGGCGACATTGCTTGCATTTGTAGCTGTAATGCTGTCGAAGGCATCCTATGTCGGGGTAGCACCGATTATTGCCCTGCTCTGGCTGATTTTCTGGCGCGACCTGCCTTTACTGCAAAGACGCCGCGCCCTGCTGCTGTGGCCTTTCGCCATCTTGCTGCTGGCAGCCTTGTTGTTGCTGGCTTTTATCGTCAACAACCGTGGCTTCGACACCGTTCCTGCCTATTTCGGTTTGGAGGCAGTCAGCCGCTCATGCGCCATACTGGGTGAGCTTGCACGGATCGCCTTGAGCCCGGAAGCGCGTCATTATTTTTATCCCCTGTTTGAAGACCCGCTATTTCCAGTTTTGGTTACAGTGGGAGTGGTTGTTCTGGGGGCCGTGATATGGGGAAGCATTGCGCTGGTGCGGAAACGTTCACTCGCCGGCTTAGCCCTGCTCATCTTTTTGCTGTTGTGTATGCCTTATTTGCAACTGATACCCGCAAAACCCCCCTCCCTCGCAGCGGATCGCTATGTCGCCTTCGCAATATGGCCGCTCGCATTGTTGCTGGTGTCGCTTTCATGGCGGTTCAAGCCGTTACCGCGCACTGCTATTCTGCTTCTGTTCGCGCTGCCCTGGCTATTTCAAACTGTTCAACGCCCGCGCGACTGGCGCAGCATCGAGACACTGATCGAAACCGACCTGCGGGCTTACCCCGGATACTATTTGCCCGCCTTGTTTGAAATCAAGGTAGTTCAAATGCCGGATAGTTTAATTCGGGAAGCAACTGCGACCGCCAACCGGGTAAATTCCCCCGTAGCCGGGGACGTCCTGAACAAACTTATCAAAGCCTATGCCGCCACTGCCGCTTCGGCATCCAGCGGATGGCCGCAGGATGCCATGACGCGGCTATGGAATTTAAGTTTGGACTTGATACCGATCCCGGCTCAGGCAAAATGGGATACGCCCATGCTTTTTTTCTGGGACGAAAGTCGGAATATGCTCGCCGATTTATGGGAATATCTGGCCCGGCAGTTTAATGACGATGCGCTGGTACATTACAAAGCCGGCATGTATTTGTTGAACACTCATAAGGATCAATTTGCGCTGGCGCATTTACGCGCTGCGATTAATACACAGCGTCTTCCCGAACCCATGCGCGCAACCGCCTTTTTAAATCTGGGAAGTGCGCTGATAAACACCGGAGAATTTTCCGAAGCAGAATCTGCGCTGCAATCCGCATTGTCCCAATCGCAGCCCGACACCCGGGCGTATTGCCTGCTCAGTGAAGTGTATCGGCATAGCGAACGGCTTGAACTGGAAAGAACGGCTGCCGAAAATTGCCGCAAGCGCTCTCCCGACGAGCAGACGGCCATTAACAGTTATCAGGATGGAAGCTATACTTCAGCACTAAATGAATTTAAGCCTCTTGCCGATAAAGGAAATGCTGCAGCACAGCTATTCCTTGGGCTGATGTACAACAAGGGCGAAGGGGTGGCGCAGGACGACGAAACAGCTGCAGCATGGTATCGAAAGTCCGCCGAGCAGGGAAATACGGATGCACAGTTTAACCTGGGCATGATGTATCGGAATGGGCACGGGGTTCCCCGTGACTTGAAGCAAGCGTACCAGTGGTTTAGCCTGTCAGCCTCATCAGGGAATGTGGGCGCTATAAATGCAAAACAAGAAGCCGACTCTGAAATGATGACTGAGCAAGTCAAGCCAGTAAATTAACCGACAACTCACTTGCCGAAATTAATCCGGATGTTTCCGAAATATGAGCGCACCTAACCGCAATGAGCCGTGCCCCTGCGGCAGCGGAAAAAAATACAAGCATTGTTGCCTGAACAATGCAGCCGCCGCCCCCAAGACCACCAACCTCTGGGGTGTAGTTCAGCCCATAACAGCAAAAACTGATATCCCTTTCGATTTTGCCCGCAGGACAAACCCCGCTCATCCTCCGGCTTATTACATCAATCTGGGCAATGCATTCATGGGGCAAGGCAATCACAAAGCGGCAATCGAGAATTACCGCTCTGCTCTTGCCCTAAAACCGGATTCTGCCGAGGTGCATTGCAGTCTGGGATATGCGCTTCAGCTACTAGGAAATTTAAATGACGCCGTGGAGTGCTATCGCACCGCGCTCGCGCTCAAGCCGAATTTCTCCGGTGCACATAGCAATCTGGGGCTGGCACTTCAGGCACAAGGTAATCTCGTCGAGGCGACAAAGAGCTTTCGCAAGGCAATCGCACTTCAGGCGGATTTTGCCGATGCGCACTTCAATCTGGGGATTGTGCTCAAGGAACAGGGCAAATTGGATGAGGCTATCATCAGTTACCGCAGGACGCTTGCGCTTCAACCGAACGACGACCAGGCGTATTACAATCTGGGCAATGCTCTTAAGGATACTGGCAAGCTGGACGAGGCTGCGGCAAGTTATCGCAAGGCGATATCATTCAGACAGGATTATGCCGAAGCACACAACAATCTGGGAAATGTTTATAGCGCTCAAGGCAAGCTGGAAGAGGCTGTCTACTGTTTTAATATATCCCTCTCACTTAATCCCTATTCGGCTGAAGGACACTTGAGTCTTGGCCTTGTGCAAACGCGACTGGGTCGGCATGAACAAGCAATTGCCAGTTTTCAGAACGCGATAACTATCAAACCGGATTATACGGATGCCTATAACAATCTCTTTTTTGCTCTGATCGAACTCAAACGCATTAATGAGGCGATAGGCTGTTACCAAAAGGCATTGGCAATCAAACCGGATTTCGGAGACGCCTACAACAACATCGGGAATGCACTATGCAGCTTGCAGCGCCACGATAAAGCCATTCCCTATTTCCAAAAAACCTTAACGCTCGATCCGGATTATCTCTTTGCGTTCGGGCAGCTTCTTCACAGCAAACAATATTGTTGTGACTGGAACCAATTAGATGAAATCTTTGAGGCGATATTAATCGGTATTGATTCTGGGAAAGCCGTATCCATTCCTTTCCCTATTTTGGCCATTCCGTCCAACTCGGCTCAGCAAAAACGCTGCGCCGAGATTTATATCCAGACAAAATATCCTGCTATTCATGGCATCTCCGGATCCATCATCTATCCCCATAAGAAAATCCGGCTGGGATATTTTTCATCCGATTTCTATAATCATGCCACGGCCTATTTGATCGCGGAACTTTTGGAACGCCATGACCGTACCCGATTCGAGGTGTTTGGTTTTTCATTCGGCCTCGCCCCCAACGACGATATGCGCCAGCGAGTAAGCACTGCCTTTGACCGCTTCGTGGATGTTCAACATATGTCTGACCAGGATATTGCCAACCTTGCCCGGAGCCTCGAAATAGATATTGCCATTGACCTTAAAGGCATTACGGCTGGCGCGCGAACAGGGATATTCGCCTTGCGTCCGGCTCCTATCCAGATAAGCTACCTCGGTTATCCGGGCACGATGGGCGCCCCCTATATCGATTATCTGATTGCCGATCCTACGCTCATTCCGGTTGAGCAGCAGCGGCATTACTCCGAAAAGATTGTTTATCTTCCCAATACCTATCAGGTTAATGACTCTCACAAGCGCATAGCGGAGCGACAATTCACTCGCGCTGAAGTCGGATTACCCGACACAGGCTTTGTCTTTTGTTGCTTCAACAATAATTTCAAAATTACACCGGTCGTTTTCGACATTTGGATGCAGCTTTTGAAGCAAGTCAAAGGCAGCGTATTGTGGCTGTTCGATGGCAACGCGAAATCAACCCTGAATTTACGCAATGAAGCGATAGCTCGCGGCATAGCCGCAGAACGCATTGTGTTTGCCAAACGTATGGACTTGCCTGAACATCTCGCACGCCACAAGCTGGCGGATTTATTTTTGGACACGTTTTTCTACAATGCCCACACGACGGCAAGCGACGCCCTTTGGTCAGGCCTGCCGGTGATTACCTGTATTGGAGAAACGTTTGCGAGCAGAGTAGCGGCCAGCTTGCTTAACGCTATCGGAATGCCGGAATTGATCACCCATTCCAGCGAAGAATACCTGTCGCTTGCTCTTGCACTGGCCACCGATCCCGAAAGGCTAGCCTCAATCAGGCAGAAATTGGAAAAGAATCGAAGTACGCACCCCTTGTTCAATACCAGGCTATTTACCCGGCATATTGAGAATGCCTATACGCAAATGTGGAAGCAGCATCAGGCATCTTTGCTTCCCGATCACATATATGTAAACAGCAATGGACAACATGAGCCCATCAGCACGTTATCCTCTATTATCGACGCACCGGATAAATAAGATAATTAAAGCTCATCGACGCTTTAATATCTGGGTTATCGGCAAGACCATTGCTCCGCCATTCCAACAGATAATTTTGGGTGTGAAGCAGTAATATAGCGTTATCCGGGTTGATTATCCCCGTCGATTAACAGGCTTCTTAACCTAATGTTATCATGAGTAAAAATCAGGTTACTATACGAACTTCCTCCTGCCCATGAAAAACATTGACAACCTGTTTAACCGCGCAATCAATCTGCACAAAGCAGGGGATCTATTTACTGCAAGGGAACTTTACAAGCAAATTCTTGAAGCATTCCCTGTCCATACCAAAACTCTAAATTTGCTTGGGGCAAGCTTTATCCAGTCCGGTGAACACCAAAAGGGTTTACCCTTTATTGAACGAGCGCTTTTGCTCCAACCTGATTTTCTTGAGGCCCATAACAACCTTGGTATTATTCTGAAAGCACTTAATCGTTATGATGAGGCTATAGAGTGTTACCGGAATTCACTGGCACTTAAACCAAATTATGCTTTGGCCCATTACAATCTTGGAATTGCCCTGAATGAACTAAAGCGGCATAAAGAGGCAGTGGTGAGTTATCACAATGCTCTGGCAATCAAATCCGACTATCCCGAGGCACATAACAATCTGGGTATATCCCTTAAAGAACTAAAGCGCTACGAAGCTGCGATTGCCTGCTTCCAAAATGCGCTGACTCTCAAGCCGGATTATGCAGATGCATACTGTAATCTTGGGAACGCCCTGAAGGAAATAAAACAGCATGAAAAAGCGATTTCCCTTTACCAAACCGCCCTGAAAATAGTACCGGACTCTGCGGACGCATATAGCGGTATTGGCTATGCATTGAGTGAACTATGCAGGCATGATGAGGCAGCAGCCTGTTTCAGAAAAGCGGTAGCTATCAAACCCCACTCCGCCTTCATCATGGGGATGTACATTCATAGCAAGGCGCATAGTTGTGACTGGAATGAATTTGAAAATATGTCACGAGCGTTATTGAACCACATTGACGCCGGAAGAAAAGCTGCGAATCCCTTTCAATTGCTGCCCCTCCCCTCTTCACTTGCCCAGCAAAAATTATGCTCGGAAATTTGGGCCAAAGAGAAGTGCCCCGAACTGCCGGGCAGTTCAACGTTCCACAAGAAGTATTTCCATGACAAAATCCGCTTGGGGTACTTTTCTGCCGACTTCTATAATCATGCAACCGCCTATTTGATTGCTGAATTAATCGAAAAGCAGGACCGCTCCAAATTCCAAATTTTTGGATTTTCATTGGGCATATCGCCAAACGACAATATGCACCAAAGGGTTAGCGCTTCCTTCGACCGCTTCATTGATGTAAGTGCAATCTCTGACCAAGATATTGCATCGCTCGCACGAGATTTTGAAATTGATATTGCCATTGACCTTAAAGGCTACACAACGGATGCCAGAACCGGCATATTTTCGTTTCGCCCCGCTCCCATTCAAGTAAATTATCTGGGTTATCCCGGCACCATGGGAGCTCCATATATAGATTATTTGATTGCTGACCCGCTGCTCATACCGGACGAACATCAGCTCTACTATTCAGAAAAAATCGCTTACCTGCCGGACTCTTATCAGCCAAACGACTCGAACAAGCAAATATCTGACCGGCAATTTACCCGTAAAGAAGTTGGGTTACCCGAACAGGGATTTGTTTTCTGCTGTTTTAATAATAACTATAAAATCACTCCCCTTGTCTTTGGCATCTGGATGCAACTTCTAAAAAATGTTGAAGGAAGTGTGTTGTGGTTATTTGAAGGAAATGCTCAGGCCGGACAGAATCTGCGGGATGAAGCAGCAATATTAGGCATTGCACCGGAAAGGCTCATATTTGCGCAGCGCATGGATTTGCCTGATCATCTCGCGCGTCATCGGCTGGCAGATTTATTCCTGGATACGTTTTTTTGCAATGCCCACACCACTGCAAGCGATGCTTTGTGGGCAGGACTGCCGGTTCTTACTTGTCTTGGAGATACGTTTGCTGGCAGGGTAGCGGGAAGCTTGCTAAATGCCATAGGGTTGCCTGAACTTGTCGCCCACTCGCATGAAGAATACAAAAGTCTTGCTTTGGATCTTGCCACGACTCCGGAAAAACTCTCCGCACTCAGACTGCAATTGAAAAGCAATCGAATCACACACCCCTTATTCGATACAATAAAGTACACCCGCCATCTAGAGAGCGCTTTTACCCAAATGTGGATAAGACATCAGGATTCACTTTCCCCGGATCATATTTACGTAAGAAAAATCTATGACTAACCGTGTACTATTTGACACTTGCCCTTTATGCGAATGCTCCTTTCTGGTTGACTCTATCCAAAGCGACTGTTCCAAGCATCCGCTATTTCAAGCATCAATCGGGGCAGAAATGCGCTGGAAGCAATGTACCAATTGCGCCCATGTCTTCACAGAGGGATATTTCACCGATGAAGCCTGCAAATTGATTTTCAACAAGACCAATGCAAGCCAACAGGTCGGGTATCAAGTTGAGCAACAAAGACATGTGTCATCACGTCTGATAGAAAAAGTTTTACCCTATGCCTCACGGGGAATCTGGATGGACGTGGGTTTTGGCAACGGATCGCTACTCTTCACAGCACAGGAATATGGTTTTGAACCGGTTGGGCTTGACCTCCGCGCGGAAAATGTTAACGCAATGACATCTCTTGGGATTCTGGCTTTCTGTAACGACTTGACGACAGCGCCTCTGGATGTAAAGTGCGCTGTGGTGAGTATGGCGGATGTTCTGGAGCATATGCCATACCCGAAGGAAGGCTTGCGCGCGGCGTGGAACCTCCTCGATGACTCCGGCATTTTGTTCGTTTCAATGCCGAATATGGAAAGTGTCGTCTGGGAAGCTCTCGATCAAAATAATGCAAACCCTTATTGGGGGGAACTTGAGCATTACCACAATTTTAGCCGGAGCAGACTGTTTAAGTTGCTGTTGGAAACCGGATTTGAACCCGTCCGATATGGAATTAGTGAACGCTACCGCGTGTGCATGGAAGTTATTGCCAGAAAGTTAATCTAACAAGTAGCTAAGGCGCGCACTTGCCACTGTTACCATGGAAAAAATTAATAACCTGTTCTTGAGTGCCCTCCAGCTTCATCAAACCGGCAAGTTTGTTGAGGCAAGGATGCTATACGAACAAATTCTTGAGCAAGTACCGAATCATGCCAAAGCATTAAACCTGCTTGGCACGACCTATTTACAGACAGGAGAGCAATTGCAAGGATTGCCGTATATTGAAAAGGCAATCGCCATCAATCCGGATTTCCCGGAAGCCTACAACAACCTTGGAACTTGCCTGAGAGGACTGCTTCGTTTCGACGAAGCCGTATCCTGTTACCGCAAGGCGGTGGCAGCCAAACCGGATTATGCATTGGCCTATTTCAACCTGGGTATTTCCCTGAAAGAACTAAACCGTCCCGAGGAAGCGGCCGCCTGTTATCAGCAGGCAATCGAAATCAAACCGGATTATGCGGATGCCTACAACAATCTCGGCATGACTTTGAGCGTGCTCCAACGTCAGGATGAAGCAGCGACCTGCTTCCGGAGGGTATTGGCAATCAAACCTGATTTTGTGGATGCCTGCAACAACCTTGGAATTAGCCTGAGCAGTATGCACCGGCATGATGAGGCTTTTGCGTGCTTCAATAAAGCATTGTCGATCAAACCGGATTGTGCCGAGGCGCATTACAATCTGGGAAGCGCGCTCCAAAAACAGGGCCGGATTGGAGAAGCAGCCGAATGCTATCGCAGGTCGCTCTCGTGCAGGCCCGACTACGCGATGGCTTACAACAACCTGCTCTACCTGCACGCATTTACCCGTGATATTTCGCCCGAGTCGGAATGCGCCCTCGCCTCTCAATGGGAAAATTCCATGCTCACCGACAGCGAACGAATCGCTGCGCGCAAGCGGCAATTTTCTTTTGATGTTTTACCCCGCGCCGGAAGAAAATTAAAGTTGGGCATTGTTTCCGCGGAGCTGGGCCAGCATGCTGTGGCTGAATTTCTGGAGCCCTTCCTGGAGCAACTGGATCGTAGCCGTTTTCATCTTACCCTCTACCCCACTGCCCCCCGATCGGAACCCAGGGCTGAACGTTTTAAAAATCTGGCAGACGAGTATAAGTCTCTGGTTCGGCTTTCCGACAACGAGGCCGCCCATCTGATCCGCTCTGACCTCATTGATATCCTGATCGACACTACCGGATATATGAAAAATTGCCGTCTCGGCATTTTTGCTCATCGGGCAGCACCCGTGCAATGTGAATACATTGGTTATCACGGAACCACAGGATTGTCTGAAATGGATTGGCTCATCGCCGACGAAATGCTTTTACCTTCAAGCTATGAAGCGCATTTCCGCGAAAAAATTTGGAGGTTGCCCCGTTTGAGGATGGCCTACAAGGGCGATGTCTCACTCCCCTCGGGCGACTGGAAACCTGATTCCGGAGGAATTATCCGGCTGGGCTCCTTCAACAACTTGACCAAGGTTCGCGACGAGGCACTGGGCCTTTGGGCCGGAGTTATGCACGCCATTCCGCGATCAAAGCTCATGCTGAAAGATCGCAATGCCGTCGACCCCGCAGTCCGACTACGCATTCGAACAGAACTAGCGCGTCATGGAATAACAGCAGAGCGGATCGAATTTATTGGGCAGCTATCTGACTGGCGTTCGCATATGAGACTATATGACCGGTTGGATATTGCACTTGACACCATTCCTTTAAATAGCGAAACAACGGCTTTCGACGCACTGTGGATGGGCGTCCCCTTGGTTGCACTGGAAGGAAACTGGTATGGCGCGAGAATGGCAAGCACCCTGCTCAAGGCACTGGGAAAGGCTGAATGGGTTGCACAAACTTCAGATCAATATGTCGAAATCGTGACCGCGCTTGCCTATGATGTGGAGGGAAGAAAGTCCCTCAGGACGGCACAACGGGCGCTAATGGCGAATAGTCCGTTGTGTGACGCCAGAGGGTTATCCCGAATGCTTGAATCCGCCTTGGAAAGCATGTTTGATCTTTGGACGGAAAAATGCTGCCAGCACCAGCGGAATATTACCGACTTTACTCCGGATAACTTTACAGGGTGAAATTGTCTCTCAGGATTAATGCGTTATGAGCTCGATTATCCGAAATTTAACTGTCTCGCGGCGACGGGATTAAGTTTAAAAAATTCAGAATTGAAGCCATATCAAAAAACTCAACCTTGCCCGATCAAGAAACTTTCATGCAAACTGAAGACCAACTTTTCCATATTGCCATACAACACCACCAAGATGGCCGGCTGGCCCAGGCGGAAGCAGTTTATCGCAAGATACTGCAGGACAATCCCGAAAATCCAGACGCGCTTCACTTGCTCGGCACGCTTAACTATCAGCTTGGCAATAATATTCTTGCCGCCGAATTTATCACTCGCGCAATCCATATCGTTCCGGATTATGCGATTTTCCACGATAGTCTTGGCACGGTTTATCTAGCATTGAACAAATTCGAGGAAGCTGCAACATGTTACCGGATGGCTCTCGCTCTTGATCTGAATTTTTCCGGAGCTCACTTCAATCTGGGGAATGCCCTCCAAAAACAGGGACAGTCAGATGAGGCGATTGCAAGCCTGCAACAAGCGCTTTCACTAAGGCCGGATTATGTTGAAGCATACATCTGCATGGGGAATGCTTTTAAAAACTTGGGGATGAAGAAGGAAGCAATCGATAATTATCAAAAGGCACTCACCTTAAATCCAGATTTTGCCGAGGTATATTTTAATTTAGGACTCGCATTTCAGGGGCAGGGAAATCATTGCGAAGCGATCAACTACTTTCATAAAGCGCTCACGCTCAAACCGGATTATCCATTCGCGTTAGGCATGTGCTTACATAGCGAAATGCATTGTTGCAATTGGGAGGGAATTGACGAATCTTTCCACAATTTACTAAATGATATCGACGCAGGAAAATTGGTTTCAGACCCTTTCGCCTTGCTGGCAACCCCCTCAACGCCCGCACAACAAAGGAGCTGTGCTGAATTGCTGGTTCTGACAAAACACCCTTACGTAAAATCTGCCACAAACAAAAAAAGCTTGCGCACTCACGCAAAAATTCGCCTGGGATATTTCTCACCGGACTTTTATGACCATCCAGTCGGAAAACTAACCGCTGAATTGTTCGAGCGTCATGACCGCTCAAAGTTTGAGATTTTCGGTTTTTATTACGGCACACCAAAAAACGACCCTATCCATCAAAGATTATGCACTGCGTTTGATCATTTTATCGACGTAAGAACTCTTTCCGACCAGGAAATAGTAACGTCCTCCAGACGACTTGAAATAGATATCGCTATTGATCTGGCTGGCTACACCGCGAATGCAAGAAGTGGGATATTTGCTCAGCATACTGCCCCAATTCAAGTGAACTATCTCGGTTATGCCGGCACTACGGGTGCACCTTATTTTGATTACCTGCTAGCTGACACTATAGTCATTCCTATAGAGCATCAGCAATATTACAGTGAAAAAATAGCCTACTTGCCCAATAGTTTTTTCGTCAACGGCTCTCACAGACAATCATCAATGAGCGCATTAACACGCAGTGATGCCGGGTTACCCAATGAAGGATTTGTTTTTTGCAGTTTTAACACCAATTACAAAATTACACCTGACGTCTTCGACATTTGGATGCAAATACTTAAACAAGTTGAAGGTAGCGTAATATGGTTGACCGATTGCAATGTGCAGGCAAATCAGAATCTGCGGAAAGAGGCAACAAAGCGTGGGGTTGCTTCGGATCGGCTTATATTCTCAAAACGAATCGACTCCCTTCCCGATCATTTGGCGCGCTATCAATTGGCGGATTTATTTTTGGACACCTTTGTATTCAATGCACATACGACTGCAAGCGATGCTCTGTGGGCAGGACTGCCGGTACTTACCTGTTTGGGTGAAACATTTGCTGGCAGAGTGGCGGCAAGTTTACTCAAAGCTATAGGATTGCCTGAATTAATCACCCAATCCCATGAAGAATATAAAACGCTTGCTGTGATACTTGCAACGAATCCGAAAAAACTTGCCACTATCAAGCATCGACTGTTGGAAAACCGGGAAACCCACCCCCTGTTCAATACAAAATTATTTACCCGGCATATCGAGGATGCCTTCACACAAATGTATCAAAGGTATCAAGCAACTCTATTACCGGATCATATCTATGTGAGGGAAAATGAATACCGGAATGATTCTTGCTGACTTGCAAGATAGAATATCCGTAAACCATTTTGACGTACCGAACCTCGCAAGTATCCTGCGGTAGCGAGCGCAGTTACCATCATAATTATTTATATCAATAACCAGCCGCAATTCTACAATGCCCTTACAAACAGAAGATCAGCTCTTTGAACTCGCCTTGCGGCATCATCAGGCGGGCCAATTGCAGCAGGCGGGTGAACTCTACCGACAGATTCTCCAGAGTAATCCAGACCAGCCCGATGCTCTGAATCTACTCGGCACGGTCTATCACCAGACCGGCAATAACGATTGGGCAACCGAATACATTGGACGAGCTATCGACATTGCCCCTGACAACCCTTACTTTCTCGATAATCTTGGTACAGTATACCAAGCGTTAACCAGGCTGGACGACGCCGCAATATGCTACCGGAAAGTTATTGCGCTTGATCCGAGTTTTGCCGGGGCACACTTTAATCTTGGAAATGTACTTCTCGGCCAGGGGCGGCCGGATAACGCTGTGGCCTGTTTCCAGAATGCGCTTGCGCTCAGACCGGATTATGTCGATGCTTACATCTGCCTGGGGAATGCATATAAAAACCTGGCCAAGCTGGATGAGGCTGTGGAATGCTATCAGAAAGCACTCTCCTACAATTCCAATTATGCCGAGGTGCATTTTAATCTGGGGATTGTTTTTCATGAACAAGGCAAACTGGACATGGCGACTGTGTCCTACCACAATGCGCTTTCGCTCAAGCCGAATTATGCCGAGGCCCACTACAATTTGGGGATCGTATTTCAGGAGCGAGATGATCTGGACGATGCCGTCGAGTGCTATCACCAGGCGATTGCCCTCAAACCGGATTATATTGAGGCATATTTCAATTTGGGAGGCACATTTCAGGAACAAGGAAAGTTGGATGAAGCAGTAGAATGCCTCCACAAAGCCCTTTCACTCAGGCCGGACTATGCCGATGCCTATGCCGGCTTGGCCAGTATATATGCGGATCTGGGCGAGTTTGGAGCGGCTCAAGTTGCGATTGCGCGGGCCTTGGAAATTCAACCCGAGTCCCCCATCGCTTTGGCTGTATTCCCCAGTCTGCAAAGGATGTCTGCAGGGAATGCCGGGTGGCTAAGTATCGCGCTTAATATAACTTCCCAGACCGGCTCCCCTTTGTCCGTACAAGACGCCACCGGCATGCAGTTTGCCATCGGCAAATATTTTGACGACACGGGACAGTATGATCTCGCCTTTGCAGCTTACCGGCAGGGCAATATGCTCAAGCGTCAAAGAGAGGGCGAGCTTGACCATGCCGGTTTTACCCAAATGGTTGATGCGTTGATTGCGGCTTATTCGCGTGAAGGTGCCAGCAAATCTCAGCAAGGTGCAAGTTTATCCGAGCGCCCAATCCTGATAGTCGGTATGCCGCGCTCGGGAACCTCACTGATTGAACAGATCATCGCTTCTCATCCTGACGCCATCGGAGCGGGCGAACTGTTTTTTTGGGACACTCAAGCCAGGGCAAACTGGGAGGCAGTTATATCAGGCCATTATGCGCCGGGAATGCTTGCCGGAATTGCGGATGCCTATGAGCAACTGCTACAACAGCATTCCCCTGTAGCGCTCCGGATCATCGACAAAATGCCGCATAATTTCATTCGGCTCGGGTTGATCGGTGCGGCATTTCCGCAGGCAAAAATTATTCACGCGCAACGCAATCCGGTTGATACCTGCCTGTCGATCTATTTCCAGAATTTGGGGCGTTATCATTCCTACGGGACGGATCTTGATGATCTGGCATTTTACTATCGTGAATACACGAGAATAATGCGACACTGGCGGACGGTTTTCCCCCCGGAGCGATTTCTCGAGGTACCTTATGAAGCATTGGTCGATGATCAGGAAACATGGAGCAAACGGATGATCGAATTTGTCGGCCTGAAATGGGACGAGCGTTGTCTGGATTTCCATAAAACCGAACGCAAAGTAGGTACCTCAAGCAACTGGCAGGTAAAGCAAAAAATTTACAGCACTTCCAAAGCCCGCTGGCGAAATTATGAGAAGCATCTGGCCCCGCTGCTGGGCTTGCTGAACCTGGATGAACCTTCTCCCTGATGCAGGGCAGGGTCTATTAAGTTACAATTTGTCACAAAATGATTGCAGACAAAACATGATAGCGGATCAGGACGTAATAACAATATATCGCCAAGTGCCGGAGATTCATCTTGGTTTAACTGATGCGGAAATTGAGTTCCTTCCGCATCAGATATTTCGTGGAATCCCGATGCAACTCTGGAAGGATATACACCCGTCAGCATGCTATCGCTACCTGTCGATATTTACGAATTTTCGCATCATTCCCAAGTATTGCTTTGACTGCTACAAAATATTAGTCTCCCCCCGCAACGTAGTGGAGCTTTTCAAGCTTTTGATGGTTTTTGAAAAAATTGCACTTCCACTCGATAACACGCGAAAATGTTCGGTGGAAGAAAGAAAGGAATGCTCTGGCACATACAAAGGTCTGGTCTATTGCAGAGGGCTTGATGAGGGAAATAAGATTCTCAGGATTATACGCAAGGTAGTTTCCGAGGATATATCACCAGAAGTTTCTGTCACTTTGAAACGAGGGTGCTCGGAGTTTGAGCATGCTTATCCGGAGTTTGCGCGGATTGAGCCTAACTATGCGATTATGCAGCATAGAAACGATATGCAATACAGAAATGAGTGGCAAATACTTGAGGATTCTTTTGATAAAAATTTAGCTTCTGTGCATCAAGAAATTCCCTTTGTTAATGCTGATATCGCAAAGTTTGAGGCTGGTGTGTATACCGACAATGAAATTCTGTGCATGCAATTCTGGCTAAGATATGCAGCCACCATAGGTGATATGAGTTATCTCGCCATAACTGGCATGACGATGCCGCCTATATCGTACATCAAGCGCCCGCCATTCAGGGGGGAAATTTCGGCATAGCCGTTAGCCGCGTTGCTCAAATGACATCTCCCGCAGCCCCACAGTTTCACACTGCGGGAATATAACTCTCCATCATAAAAAGGTATGTTCTTAATTTCTTTCTCCCTTGGACAGAACCAACCCAAGATCGGGATGGCTCACGTTAGCCTGTTTTTTATCGGGCTGATGTTGACTCTGCCTTTTCTCTTTGGCGAGCACTGGTATCCTCTTACCTCGTTCTATCAGGAATGGGGGGCAGCGTTGTTTGGCCTGTGCGCCACGCCTTTGCTGGCGACACAGCGCTATTGGCAGCAGCCGAAAATCCCCCGCATTGTCTTGTTGCCTATCGGCTTCCTACTTCTATTGTGGCTGCAGTTTTTCTTGGGAAAAGTGGCATATCTAAGCCAGACGCTTCTAGTCAGCTTGTATCTATTATGGGCAGCGCTTTTAATCATGCTAGGCCAACGTCTACGCGAAGAGTTGGGACTAAGGGTACTGGTCACCGTATCGGCTGCATTTCTGCTGTTCGGTGGAGAGCTAAGCGCAATTATTGGCATAGCGCAGAAATATGAATGGAGTAATCCTTTCTTTGACTATGTAGTAGCTGCCAAGCACGGGGGAGCTGTAGTTTCCAATCTTGGGCAACCTAATCATCTCGCAGATTACACTTCATTGGCACTCATCTCTCTTGGACTGCTGTATTCGCGCCGGACCATGCATTTAGGGCAGGCTGTATTTCTGGCTGTTCCCTTGCTATTCGTGCTGGTATTGAGCGGTTCGCGCAGTGCTTTGTTTTATTTATTGACCATGGTAGTTATGGCTTTCCTTTGGCAGCGCCGTGACAAAGCCAATCAACCACTTCTGTTTTACAGTCTTTTACTGGTACTAGGTTTTTGTTTGATGCATTTTGCTGTAAAGCTACCATTTCTAGGCTTGCAAAGCGACAGCGTAACCATAGCAGATCGAGTGGCAAATACTATTGGCCTTTCGAACAGAAACAACGAATATCCCGTATCGAACTGGAGCAACAGTACCCGGCTGAATATGTGGCACGAAGCCTGGTTAGTTTTCACGCAGTTTCCAGTACTTGGGGCAGGGTTTGGTCAATTCGGCTTTCAGCATTTCCAACTCGGCGCAGTGTTGCATAACGTCGTTACTCCAGGCGGTGCTAATCATGTCCACAATATTTTGCTGGAAACCGCGGCAGAAATGGGCTTGGTCGGCCTGCTCATTTTGTTGGGAAATATTGTGCCGTGGCTTCTACAAACGAGTAGAGAGCCCTGCACAATTTATCAGTGGTGGGGAGGGGGGATATTCGCGGTCCTGTCCATCCATAGCATGTTGGAATATCCGCTGTTCTACGCATATTTCCTTGGTTTGGCAGCGCTCGTACTGGGCGTTTTGAGCAAATCGGACTTTCGTCCTAAAATACGTTCAATTGGACGATTTTCAGTCTCAGTCATACTGGTGTTAGCGGTGTTATCCTTGTCCCAATTGTGGAAAGGCTACCGCATTCTGGAAGCGGCAAGCATAGCCGGACCTATGGACAGCGAGTATGAACAACGTCTGCATTTCCAGCGCGTAAGTTCAATCCAGGGGGCACAAACATTCTTCTTTCAACACTATATCGAACTAGACCTGTGCAAGTTAGAAGGTGCCCCATTTACTATTCATCGCGCCATGAATGAGCGGGTTTTGCGTTTCTCGCCTATCAGCCCTGCAGCCTACCGGGAGGTAAATCTTTTGGCCGAGGCTGGCAAAATGTCCGAAGCAAAGGCACAATTGGAACGGGCTATCTGGACTTACCCTTGGGATTTTCCGGCCAACCTTGTGACATTGCGAAAATTGGCGGATACCGATCCGGACATTTTACGTTATTCAACATTGCTGGAATTCGGTCTCAAGAACTACGAAGAGCAGCAACGTGCCGTGAATGGACAGTAACTCAAAAAATGAATTCAACTAACCGTCACACCCCTTGCCATTGCGCCAGCGAGTTTTTTTCAACCAATGGGTTTTCCAAGGTTAATTACTCATTTACCCGACGAATACCTGGAGCCAGCATTAAAGCACGCCACTCATCCGGAAAGCACGCCTTGCTTAAGCATAAACCGAATGCGAATCGAATTACGCGTCCATTATTTACGGCCTCTATATTCACTCGGCATATAGAGGAGGCTTACACTCAGATATGTCGGAGACATCAAGAATCACTTTTTCCGGATCATATTTATGTGGAAACCAATCAAAGATGACTTCGCCAAATCGCAACGACCCTTGCCCCTGCGGAAGCGGAAAAAAGTATAAAAAATGCTGCCTGATCAACTCGGCATCTGTGCAGCATTTCGACTTACCAACAGTACAAAGTAATTTACCCTACGCCAGGCCTGCCCCCGCCAACAGGCAAAGGGAACCATTGACGCCCAAAGGCGTTTCTGGCTACAACGCATCAAATGTATCCCCTCCATCTGAGCTCCTGATGAAGGCTGTTACCTTGCACCAGGCTGGCATGCTGGATGAGGCGGAAGCCGCTTATCTGGCGCTGCTAAAAGCACTTCCCAATGATAGTGATGCATTGCATTATCTGGGATTGATTGCATTCCAAAGGCATCATTACCCGAATGCCGTCAATCTGATTGAAGCAGCCATCAATATCAACCGCAGAATTCCCGCATTCCATTGCAATCTGGGGAATGCATACAAAGCACTCGGCCAGTTTGATTCCGCCGTCTCAGCATTTCTTGAAGCTATACGTCTGGATCCATATTTTCAGGCCGCGCATAGCAACCTGGGAAACACCTACAAAGATCAGGGGCGACTGGACGAGGCTATCGCCTGTTACCATAAGGCACTCGCGCTCAGACCGGATTTCGCTGAAGCACACAGCAATCTGGCAAGTGCACTACGTGATCAAGGGAAGCTGGACGATGCAGTTTCAAGTTACCGCATGGCGCTATCACTTAAACCGGATTTTGCCGATGCATACAGCAATCTTGGAGTTGTGCTGCGCGAACAAGGCAAACTGGATGAAGCGGTTACCCATTTTCATCAAGCGCTTTCTTTCAACCCGAACCATGCAGAAACATTCAGCAACTTGGGAATCGCGCTCAAGGAACAAGGAAAACTGCATGAGGCAGTCACTCAGTACCGCCAAGCGCTAGAGCTCCGGCCAGACTTTGCCGAGGCACATTACAACTTGGGAAATGCACTTCAGGATCAAGGCTATATTAGCGCAGCGGTTGAGTGCTATCAGAACGCCCTCTCGTTAAGACATAAATATGCGGATGCGTACAACAACCTCCTGTACCTGCATGCGTTTAGCCGTGATATTTCTCCGGAGGCTGAACTCGAACTCGCCGCCAATTGGGAAAACACCATGCTTAGTGAAGAAGAAAGAATGGCTGCACGCAATCGGGCCCAGTCTTTTGAGCCTGCACCCCGCATAGGAAGAAAGCTGAGACTGGGCATCGTCTCCGCCGAATTGGGACAGCACGCCGTGGCAGAGTTTTTGGAACCCATTCTGGAGCAGTTGGATCGCACCCGCTTCCATATTACATTATATCCTACTGCTATAAGGTCGGACCCCAGAGCAGAGAAGTTAAAAAGACTTGCTGATGTATATAAATCTGTCGTCCAACTTTCCGACTATGATGCTGCCAACCTGATCATGTCCGATCGGATTGATATCCTGATCGACACCACCGGGCATATGGGGAACTGCCGCTTGGGGATTTTTGCGCATCGTGCAGCTCCGGTGCAGTGTCATTACATCGGCTATCATGGAACAACCGGCCTGACCGAGATGGATTGGTTCATAGCCGACGAGGTGCTATTGCCTGCCGCCTACGATTCTCACTTTCGCGAAAACATCTGGAGATTGCCCCGCTTAAGGATGGCGTACAAGGGCGACGCCTCTTTATCCCCCTGCAATTGGCAACCGGATGCGGGCGGGACTATCTGGCTGGGTTCTTTCAATAACTTGACCAAGGTTCGCGAGGAAGCGCTTGGCCTCTGGGCACGGGTAATGAATGCGCTCCCGGAATCCAAGCTCTTGTTGAAAGATCGCAAAGCCGATGAACCGGCTGTTCAGGAACGTATTAGAAGCGAACTGGGCCGTCATGGCATTAGTGCTGACCGTATCGAACTGCTTGGCTCGACACCTGACTGGAACTCGCATATGGCACTGTATAACAGGCTGGATATTGCACTTGATACTATTCCGCTCAATAGCGAGACGACCGCTTTTGATGCCTTGTGGATGGGGGTTCCTCTGGTCGCCCTGGAAGGCGACTGGTATGGCGGGAGAATGGCTAGTACCCTACTCAAGGCTTTTGGGAAGAGTGAATGGATTGCACAAGACAATGACCAATATGTCGAGATCGTCACCGCACTGGCACGGGATATTGAGGGCAGAAAATCGCTCCGCTTGGCGCAGCGGGCATTGATGGCGGACAGCCCTTTGTGTGATGCCAAGGAATTAACAAGACATCTGGAAGATGCCTTTGAACGTATGTATTCATTAAATTCCCAATTCAGGAGTGGTACTGGATGATCGATTCCTTGGTGGTGTAATAATGATTTAATTCTTCCACCCAGGCAGGAGGGTTGGAGTAGTCGTGCCAAATTTTAATTGGGCCAAAGTAGCTATTGTGCCAAGACGGTCGAAGGTTCCAGTTTAAAGGAAGCACAAAGGGATTAAAATTTGTCTGTTCAATAGCCAGTGCAAAAGAGCCTTGATCAGCGGCAGTCGATTTCATTACTTTGCCGTTTTGGGCATAGATCAGGGACGAATCTACTGCCGGCGCCAAGTCTTTCCAGGTTTCGAATACTGCATGAGCTTTCCGGGTAAAGAAAATAACGCCGGTATTGTATTCAATTTCATCACCAGTAAACAATTTGGTATAGCGTTTTGCCCATGGGCACTCACAAATTGAAAGTGCCAGACCGTGAATTTTTGCTTTTTCAAAACCAAAATCAAGATTGCCCATCACTACGGTATCGATATCCAGAAAAAGTGTTTCATCAAACGGTGACAAATCGAACATCAATGCTTTCTGGTTCAAACTGCTGGCATTCATCATAGACGCATCTACTTTGATAAATTGATGCGTCAATTCCGGATGAAATTTTTTTACGGAGGCTTTCAAGCGATCAATTGGCCACTGTAACTTGGATTCATCACCCCAATAAACTGAAATTATTCCTCTGCTCATATTTGTCCTTACGAAAATACAATTCAAAATTTGCTGCTATAATAATTCTAGCCTACTTTCAGTGCTCGGAAGTTCCCGAAAGGAAAATGTCTTTTCAAGCAGAAGATCAGCTCTTTGACATCGCTTTGCAGCACCATCAGGCGGGTAATCTGTCGCAAGCAGCAGAAGGCTATCGCCAGATTCTTGCGAGGAACCCGGATCAGCCCGAGGCACTGAATTTGCTTGGTACGGTCTATCATCAGACTGGCAATAACGATTTGGCAACCGAATTTATTGGCCGAGCAATCGCTATTGATCCGGATAATCCATTCTTTCTCGACAATCTTGGTACGGTATACCAAGTATTAGGCAGGCTGGACGATGCCGAAACCTGCTACCGGAAAGTGATCGGGCTTGATCCGAGTTTTGCCGGGGCACACTTTAATCTGGGATGCGTACTTCTCAAGCAGGAGCAACCGGATAACGCTGTGACCAGTTTCCAGAATGCGCTTGCGCTCAAACCGGAATACGTCGATGCCTACATCTGCCTAGGGAATACTTTTAAGGTCTTAGGCAAGATGGAACAAAGTTTGACATGCTATCTGAAAGCACTTTCATTTAATCCAAACTATGCCGAGGTTCATTTCAACCTGGGAATCACGCTCCAAGAACTTGGTAAAATTGAAAAGGCAATTCACAGCTATAGAAGATCGCTTTCGCTCAAGCCAAATTTCGCTGAAGCGCACTTTAATCTTGGAAATGCATTGAAGACACTCTGCAAAATCGAAGAGGCCATCGAGTGCTATAAAGATGCACTCTCAATCCGGCCAGATTATGTAGAGGCGCAATTAAATTTGGGAATAATGTTCCTAAATAATGGGGAACCCGCCGATGCCATTACAATTTTCCGCAAAGCGCTCTCACTCCGTCCGAACAATGAATTTACACACAATTTCTCTGGGATTGCATTCCAGGAGTTAGGCGCGCTGGAAGCAGCCATCGATAGCTATCACACAGCAATTGCGCTCAGGCCGGATTTTGCAGAAGCGCATTGCAATCTCGGAAATGCACTGAGAGAGCAAGGCAAATTGCCCGAAGCAGTCAAGTGTTTTCAAATCGCTCTCGCTATCAAACCGGACTATGCAGATGCTCACTGCAACCTTGGGATTGTTCTCCAGGAAGAATGTAAACCAGACGGGGCTATCTCTTGCTATCTCACAGCATATCAGCTCGGCGTCTTGGGCGCCCGCATTAAAAGTGCTTTCATGCTGCCTGCCATTATGGACACTCCCCGTGGAATACTTGAAAACAGATTGAATTTTGAGAAAAACCTGGATGAATTAATTGCGGACAAGGTCACGCTAGATGACCCATTGAGAAGTGTTGGTCAAACGAATTTTTATTTAACTTACCACGGCTTGAATAACCGGAATTTACAAGCCAAGGTCGCAAAATTCTATGCACAAGCCTGCCCTTCATTGCTTTATACTGCCCCCCACTGTTTAGAGCCAAAATCAGAAATCCCCAAGAAAATTCGGATAGGATTTTTGTCGGAGTTTTTAGTAGAACACACCATCGGTCATCTTTATCAAGGCATCATTGCCCACTTGGATCGCAATCGGTTTGAGGTACTGGTAATTCATTCCCCCAAAGCAAAACAGGATGCGTTTCGAAAGCAGGTGGATACGCTGGCTGACAAAGCACTTACATTGCCATTACGTTTAGTCGACCAGCACCAGGCGGTAGCAGCAGAACAGCTGGACGTACTCTTCTACCCAGACGTCGGCATGTCACTTTTTACCTACTTTCTTGCCTACGCACGCCTTGCTCCGGTTCAAGCTGTTAGTTGGGGACATCCTGACACCACCGGCTTGGACTCAATGGATTATTTTATATCAGCAACAATTTTTGAGACCGAAGATGGAGACGAGCATTATACGGAGAGATTGATCCGCATGAATCGAATGCCATGCTTTTATCTACCTCCAAAGATTCAATATAAGCCGCTTCCCCGTTCCGAATTCGGACTGCCGGAAACCGGTACTTTGTATGGCTGTCCCCAATCCTTGTTCAAGTTCCATCCTGATTTTGATGCAGTGTTGGCTGCCATTGCCGAAGGCGATCCCGATGGCCGAATTGTGTTGTTGGAAGGGAAAAATCCCATATGGACCGATCTGCTCAAGTCTCGCTGGAAGAATAGCTTCCCCGTTTTACTTGACAGGGTGCTGTTCTTGCCGGCAATGTCTCGCAACCGTTTTATTTCATTGCAGGCTCTTATGGATGTGTTGCTGGATCCGATCCACTTCGGCGGAGGCAACACGTTTTACGAGGCAATGATATATGGCACACCCATGGTATCTTGGCCCGGGAAGTTCATGTGCAGCAGAATTGTTTCCGGAGGATATCTCCAAATGGGTTTGAGTGATGCACCTATTGCCCGAAATCTTGAGGACTATGCTCCATTAGCGCTTGCTCTGGGACGAGACCCCGAACGCCGACTATTGTTAAGGCAATCATCCCGGGAATCCGCAAACCGGGAGTTATTTTCTGATATAAGTGCAGTGAGAGAATTTGAGTTTTTTCTGGAAGCAGCAGTTTCGGCAGCGCATGCGGGGGGGAAATTACCTGCGGGTTGGAAGCCAGCAATTCCATTCTGAATAATTTACATATTCGAACTGGTATAAATACAAAAAATTGCGCGTATCATCCCAATTGATTTATACAGGATGATTGTTAATTTCTATCAGGTTACTTGTGCTTTTCTTTCCATTCAGTAGACAACGCCCATGCTTGCTTGACTTGATCCGGGGTGATCATGGATTCAACCTGTTTGGCTGCTTTTGCATAGGTTTGATCGCCAGACAAGAGCGCTGCCAAATTGAACCACTTAAGCGCTTGAACCCAATCTTGGGAAACACCCAACCCATTTGCATACATCATTCCAAGATTATACTGGGCTCCGGCATTTCCCTGTTCGGCAGCTTTGCCATACCACAATGCCGCCTGCAGGTAATCCGTTGGCACTCCTTCACCGTTATCATACATAAATCCAACAAAAAGCTGTGCTTCCGCATTCCCCTTGTCCGCAAGCGGCTGAAGTTCCTTTAAAGCCACAGCAAAATTTTTCTCCTTGTACGCACTCGTGCCTTCCTTGAGATGATCAGTGCATCCGGCAACAATCAGGAGAGCAGTGGCTAGCCACAGTTTGCTATAAAGTTTCATGTTTCGTTACAATTCTTAACAGTAATTATGGATTTGCTTCGAAGGCGTCTTTCCTTTGGCAATATAAGCTTGCTCTACTTGCTGACCGGACGCAGAAGTGCCACTCCACCGTAGCTACCTATCCATTTTCCCCCGTCGGGAGTCGTGGTCATTGCAAATACATTGTCAGCCAGCAAACCATCATGTTGTGTCAAAACCTTGAATTTTCCATTCTGCCACAGAGCCAAACCTTTATTGGTTCCTATCCATATCTGACCACTGAGATCTTTGTGTAGCATAAATATGTGATTCCCCGGCAATCCCTCGACTGTGGTGTATGTGGTCCAATGTTTTCCGTCAAAGCGCGATAATCCGCCCCCCCAAGTACCCGCCCAAACCTGCCCGTCGTTATCCACGACCATCGAAATAATGTAATTCGGGTTGTACGCTATATCCACCCCCTCCAAGCCCATTTCCTTTTTCTGCTGTGCATGGTGCTCAGAAAGTCTGCCCGGATCATTCTTGAATGCAATAGCGCTCTTAACTTTCTCGTACGGCGCACCTATACCTTGGGTGTGGTTCCATTTACTCCATTTACCCCCGGCATAACGTGCCATTCCGCCCTCGGTAGCCATCCAGATTTCACCATTCTTACCTTCAGCCACACCATACACCCAGTCATTTGGTAAACCGCCATGCGTACTTTCAACAGTAAAGAGATCCCATTTTGCGGGATCGTCCATTGCACCACCGCGCACGCGATTTACCCCGGACCAGGTAGCTATCCATATATCTCCATTCTTCGCCTCAATAACTCCGTAGACAAATGGATCGCCAACCCCATCGGGTATGTTGTAATTTTTCCAGTTTACTCCATCATCTTGCAGGAGCGACAACCCACCGCCATAAGTACCTACTGCGATCCGACCTTTAACCTTCCCCACAAAGAATGCACCATTGGAAAGCAAACCATTTCCGGCATCGTAAACTTTGAAAGAATCGTCACGTGTGTCATAACGAATAATTCCCCCTGAAGTGCCAATCCATATCACTTTTCCATCCGCATAAATAGCTTTTACATTTCTGTCGCCAACACGGTAATGGGTAAATTTTTGTTTTAAATCAACCTTTAGCTTCCCTTCCATTATGTCCCGCTTTGCCACTTGGGCTTGCGGGATGTGACCGGCAGGCAATTGATTCCCAGCTACGGCTGAGGCTTCCACCCCGGGCGCCAATGCGGTTGGAGTTGAAACGGGAGCTGTAGTCTCATCCTTTTTGCCGCAGCCCCCAGCTATTAATCCGACAACCGCAATAAGTACTACAGCTAGTTTTTTGTTCTCAATTCGCATGTTATTCCTGTCTACCGCCATTATTAACGCCAGTGCTTCGTCCGCAGATGATGTGAACTACTTACCCGTACCTATTCTTGTTACACCGCGACGAGTTCCCACCCAAATATCACCATTGGGAGCAGCAGCAACCGCATATACGGCATTATCCAGCAATCCATCCGCACGTCCGAATTTGCGCCATGACTTCCCGTCATAACGCGTAACCCCGTCATCAGTCCCGAACCAGAACACCCCATTGGAATCTCTGGCAATCGAGTAAACCATATTTCCTGAGAGTCCTTCCTTCTTGGTAAAATTACTCCATTTTTTGCCATCGAACTTTGATACGCCTCCGCCCCATGTTCCCGCCCAAATCGTATCATCCGGTGCTGCGAGCAGGGCTAACACATAACTCGGGTTATAGCTCAATCCGCCTTCAACGTGCACATCCAGATCATGACGCATACGCGTACCCAGCCCGGTATTAGAACTGGCTGGCAAGCCATCCGGATTGGGCCCGCCCAATCCGTCCTTGTGTGACCATGATTTCCATGTTTTACCGTCAAACATGGACACCCCACCCTCCGTACCAAACCACACCTGCCCCCGAGTATCCACATCAATACCATAAACCCATTCGTTTACGAGTTCTCTAACATAGGACGTGAATTTTTGAGTTTTAATGTCGAAATGGTTTGCACCAGCCCAAGTACCTATCCAAAGATCTCCTTTCTTGTCATTTGCAAAGGAGTACACCCAATAATCCGCTAGCCCATGCATGGGGAAATAAGTTTTCCATTTGCCGTCCTTATAACGCGAAGCGCCACCGGCATTAGTGCCGAACCATTTATACCCTTTGGTATCTATTCCGACCGCAAAAACATATTCATTGGCCAGACCTTGATCGCGGGTAAATGTATTTCGCAACTTATTCGTCTTAAGGTCAACTTCATGCACACCTGTGGACGTGCCTACCCACAATGAATTGCTCGCCTTGTCCACCGTCAAGGCGCGCACAATCACATCAGAACCGACTTCGAAAGATTCAAGAACGCGTTCATGAGAAGATCCACTCGCCGCAGCGGCGGTTATCGTAAAAGCCACTGTTACAAACAGCGTAACAGCTCTGATTACGGCCAACATCAGTGCAACGTCCTCATATAACTTACCACATCAAGCATTTCACTCTGCTTGAGAATTCCAAGTGAGGGAGGCATTGAGTTACGACCAGTCCGTATAAGGTCGACCAATTCACGATCCGGCATAGTATAAACTTCGAATTGTGCAAGATTCGGTGCTTGCTGCATGACACTAATTCCATTCACTCCGTGACAACCCGCGCAATGCATAGAGTAAAGCTTTTGACCATTAACCGGGTCAGAAGCAAAAGCCGTCATTGGCAGCAACAATAACAAACCCAATCTGATCCTATAGCCATAAAATGGCTCTTTCCAATTTATTCGATGAATCACAGCCAGCACCATAAATTTGACATCCCGAAAAATTAAGATTAAAAATCCACAAAAATTGCTGTGACTTCAAAGAAAAACACAGCCACACTCCGCATTTACTGCCAACATCCTTCTGTGAAATTATATCTCACAAAGATAGGGACGCAAAAAATACACGACCTCTCGCCTAAGGTTATAATTCTTTCTATTCAGAGACAAAAGGCCATGGATCAATCTTCGAATTTTTCGCGATCAACTTGGAAATCTAAGCTCTGGGCAAAAATTAAACACGTTGCTTCTTCTTTTTCTTGACTTCCTCTTCTTTCTGACCGCGCGCCTTTCTAGCTTTGGCCGCCCACTCATCAGCTTGTTTCGTATCTATTTCAAAACCGAATTTTCCCAATCGATAAACGGTTGCAAGCGCATCCATCGCTTCAGCGTCCTCAAACTTATCAATTGCAATATCAATCCATTTTATCACTTCCGCATTGGACCGTTCCGCTTCTGTTAGCCCCAAGCCTCCGGCAAAATATGCGACAAAGATGACTTTAATTGCCTCCGCATGCCCCTGCTCAGCAGCCAGTATCAGCCACTTGCGAGCTGCGACAACATCAGTTTTCACACCAATCTTAGTTAAGTCATAATCATTCAAATCCAACATCATACTGCCCAAACTATACTGTGCATTTGCATTGCCAAGTTGTGCGGCCTTGATGTACCACTTTACCGCATCATTAATAAATCCTGATCTATCCAGAATTTCAGCAAGACTAACCATGGCCCCTACATGACCACGATTGGCTGCACGTTCAAATATACCTTGCGCTTCAATCAACTCGTTACGATTGTATGCAATCAAGCCTGCCTGATAATCTTCTTCCGGAGTAGCATCCTGCCTAAATAAATATTCGGCTGAAGTTGTTGGCTTCTTGGATTTTGAATCGACCACCCCGCTTTCAGCCTTGCCGGTAACCCCGCCCACATGCAAATCTGCAAATGCCAGCGTCATCCAACATGACAAAACCATCAACAATATTCCGCGCCGCCTTAATTCACACATAATATTTCCCCTCCAGAATTCTTTAAACCCAGCGAAACTTCCAAAATCAAAGTCTAATTCTATACAAATTTGTAATAATTTTTGTATTCTTTTTAACCTCAAAAATATATTCGCCGAGACATTACGTTAAACTTTCTGCGATTTCCACTGCAGAGTAGTGAACAAAATTCTTATTACCCCGGAATGTTTATACCTCTCGAATTCCCAATTTCGTCAACATCAACAATATATTAAATAGAGCCGTCAGAAACCACTCAAATCACCCACACTCGAAACCCGACTAGCCGTTGCTGAATCTGGCCGCAAGAGATGCGCGCTTCAAATAAGCCTCCCGCGCAATCTGCACATCTTCCAAAAAATAAGGCAATTCCTTCAATAACATAGCTTGCGGGCCGTCCACCAGCGCTTTGGGCGGCGCCGGATGAAAGTCGACCAGCACCATATTGGCACCGGCCAGTACACCTTGTGCGGTGACATGCATCATATCGAGCAAACCATCCGGTGAGGCGGCACGACTGCCGACCGAGTGCGAGGGATCGACGCATACCGGCATGCGCGTTAGCCGCTTCACTACCGGAACATGCGCGAAATCGACAAAGTTGCGGTGGGGATCGCCCATATTGGTTTTCATGCCCCGCAAACAAAAAACCACGTTTCTATTCCCCTCCGAGGCCAAATATTCCGCAGCGTTTAACGACTCATCCAATGTAATGCCAAAACCGCGCTTGAGCAGAATCGGCATTTCAGTCTGGCGACCGACAATTTTCAGCAATTCGAAATTTTGGGTGTTGCGCGTGCCGATTTGCAGCATTACGCCGGTCGGATTGCCGGTCTGATGTAATGCCTCTCGAATTTCATTCAGATGCGACTCATGGGTAATTTCCATTGCCATGACTTTAATACCGTATTTTCCCGCCAGCTCAAATACATAAGGCAAACAATTTTTGCCGTGCCCCTGAAAAGCGTAGGGGCTGGTGCGCGGCTTATATGCCCCCATGCGGGTACAAACCTGGCCGTTATCATGGACCGCCTTGAGCATGATTTCGACGTGTTCACGGTTGTCTACTGCACACAATCCGGCAAACACGTTAAGCGTATCCTGCCCGAAACGCACGCCGTTGTATTCGAAATGCGTGGGTCTTTGATCATCTTTGTGCCGGCCCAATATCCGGTATTCTTCAGACACCCGAACCACGCGCTCGACGCAGGGCAGGCTTTGCATGTCGCCGATTTCCAGCGCTTTGGTATTACCAATGAGATAAATTTCCGTAAGCGACTGTTCGGCACCGCGCTCAATATGAACTCGAGTCTGTATACCAGGCAACCCGGCTAAATAGGCTGTGAGTTGCAGGTAGTCAGGACTGTGTTGATCGGTACTGGCAGAAAGAATCAGTATCATGACACTTGCCTTTAGTTTATTTGTTAGAAAGTATCGCCCATTGCTGCGGCCATTGCGCAACCGGATCGCGCGTATAGCCACTTTTGCCGAATAGTTGCCAGCGTCCGATAACATAGCAAAGTAGCAGGTTGGCTTGAGCCCCCGCATCGGCACTTGAGTCAAGTTCGCCCTGGGTTACGGCAATGCGCAGGGATTGCTTGAGGGTGGTCTCAACGCGATCGAGAAATTGGTTGATGCGCGCCTGCAATCGTTCATCCTCATTGACCAGCGCATCGCCGATCAGCACCCGGGTCATGCCGCGATTTTTCTGTGCAAAACCCAGCAACATCGCGAGTATGCTTTCGGCTTGCCTCAGCCCGCTGGTCTCTTCGGCGGTAATTTTGTTAACCAGCCCGAATACGGTTTGTTCGATAAATTCGATCAGCCCCTCGAACATTTGTGCTTTGCTGGCGAAATGGCGATAAAGCGCCGCCTCGGAAATATCCAGTTTGGACGCCAGCAGGGCAGTGGTAATTTTCTCGCCCTTGGGTTGCTCCAACATTGTTGCGATCGTTTGCAAGATTTGCAGTTTGCGTTCACCCGGTTTTGCAGCCATCTGTTCCCCTTTCAAATCAATCGCGGCAATGCTCGCGACAATTCCATTACATTTCGAATTTTTACGTCCACATAGGCGGGAAAACGGAATGAACCATCCACCCACACCGTGCGCATTCCCAATCTTTTCGCCACCTGTAAATTTTCCGCGCTATCCTCCACCATCACGCAGTGCGACGGACTCAGACGATGCTTGTGTAGCAGCTTCACAAATCCGGCCAACTGCGGCTTGGGTTGATAATGTGCATGCTCAATGGCAAAAACATCTTCAAACAAATCCTCTATCCGCAACAACCTCAGTACCGCACGAACATAAGCATGCGGCGCATTGGAGAACAACAATTTCTTGCCCGGCAATTTATTTAGCATCGACCGCAACATCGGAATACGCAATACCATTTGCGACAATTCCGGAAACTGATGGGTATGCCACAAAAAATGATCCGGATCGGTGCCGTGGTGCTTCATCATTCCGGAAAGTGTCGCCCCGTAACGATGCCAGTAATGCACGCGCAAATTATTTGCCTCCTGCTCTTCCATCTCCAGATGCTGCTGCAGATAGGTAGTCATACTGCGGTTGATGTGCGGAAATATGTGCGGCATTGCATTATGCAGCGTGTTGTCGAGGTCAAACACCCATACCGGTTTCATCATACTTATAGAGTCGGCCATCGTAGGCTGGGGGTGGGCAAGGTAAACCCCGGCATGTTCGGGGTCAGCAAATGCCGGGGTTCGCAAGCTCACCGCCAGCCGGCATTATTTGCTCTTTATCAGCGTACCGACCCCCTCATCCGTCAGAATTTCCAGCAGGAGAGCATGCTCCACCCGACCGTCGATAATATGCACGGTTTTCACCCCCCCGCGCGCGGCATCCAGTGCCGAGTTGATCTTGGGCAACATACCGCCGGACAATGTTCCTTCTTCCACCAATGCATCGATCTGCTTTGGTGTCAAACCGGTCAACAGATTGCCGTCTTTATCCAGCACCCCCGGTGTGTTGGTCAGCAGCACTAATTTTTCCGCATGGAGCACTTCCGCCAACTTGCCTGCCACCAAATCCGCATTAATGTTCAATGTTTCGCCATCCGGCGCAACGCCGATGGGCGCGATAACCGGAATAAAGTCCCCCGAATCGAGAAAAGTTATGATCGAAGGATCAATCTTGCTGATCTCTCCCACCAACCCGATGTCCAGCATCTTGCCCGGTTCGTCCACACTTTCAAGCAATAATTTCTCGGCACGGATGAATGCCCCGTCTTGCCCGGTCAGCCCTACCGCCTTGCCTCCGTGTTTGTTGATCAGATTAACTATATCCTTGTTGACCTTGCCCAGCACCATTTCAACCACGTCCATGGTTTCTTCGTCGGTGACGCGCATGCCTTGAATGAACTCGCCCTGTTTGCCGACTTTTTTCAGCAACTCGTTGATCTGCGGCCCGCCACCGTGCACCACTACAGGATTCATCCCCACCAGCTTGAGCAATACAACATCGCGCGCGAAGCTATCCTGCAACTGCGGATCGGTCATTGCATTACCGCCATACTTAACCACGATTGTTTTGTCGAAAAAACGCTGAATGTACGGCATCGCCTCGGAAATCGTACGGGCTTTCTTGTCTGCGGCTGAAGGCGTAAGAGACATGATATATCCTTGAATAAACTGGCGCGCATTCTACACCACAAATAGAACAAGCGGCATTGCACCGCCTGTTACAGAAGAAGTTTGCACTTACTTGAAACCTACTTCCCCCTGCCTGCCCCCACCACGGATCGTGCAACCTTATCAACTTTTATAGCTTCCACAACCCGCTATACTACATACCCTTCATGTCATGCATATCACCCATATTGTGCCTATCATGCATTTCATGCCCCATAGCCCCCTGCGGTTTGATTTCAGCCTTTGCATCAAAAGTTGCTTTGTGGTTGTCAGCAAATTCAACTGTCAGCGTCAATGGCACACTATCCCCGGCCTTGAGCGGCTGCTTCAAACCAAGCAACATCGCATGCAGACCGGACTTTTCCAAATCTATTTTTTTGCCTGCGGGTAAAAAGATAGATTCAACCGTACGCATTTTCATCTTGCCATCCTCATGCACCATGCTATGGATCTCAACCGACCCGGCCAGCGGACTCGACATAGACACCAGCTTTGCTTCTTTCTTGCTTGTAATAACAAACTCAACTGAACCGCTGTCCTGCCCCGGCGCCGTGGCGCGCGCCCACACGTCAGTCACCGCAACCCCTTGTTCTATAGCATTTGCCGACATGGCAAACAATGTCCCAACTACCAGCAAAAATATTTGACGCATACTTCCCCCTGATTACTAAATAATTTAACCGGTAATTTTCGATTTATCCGACCGGTACTCGGTCAAGTGCAAAGTTTTGAAACTGATATTCCAGAATAATTCATCCTATCCTTCCTTGAAGGAACACATATTTCCGAAATAAGCGGGTTAATTTAAATTTTACCGCTCGAAATTTCTGAACAACGCACTTTAAGCCACATTATTCTTTATGAAAATGCGACAAATTGTCGCACCAAGATATGCACGAATTGGAATCACAAACCGTGCACGCAATTTCGCCCGGCTTTTTTCGCACGATATAACATCTGATCGGCTTCACCCAACAGTATTGACGGATCTCCATCTTGGCTGGGAATCACTGACGCATAACCGGCGCTGATGGTCACCCAGCTTGACGTAGTGGATCGCTCGTGCGGAATATGTTGTTCTTCAATTCGTCCACGCAATTGTTCCGCCAAAAGTTGTGCGCCATCCTTGTCGGTGCCCGGCATTAGCAGGATAAACTCTTCCCCCCCATAACGCGCTGCCAAATCTCCGGCTCGGGTCACCAGAGAAGCGAGTAACGATGCGACTTGTTTCAAACAAGTATCACCCGCCCCATGACCGTAGTGGTCATTAAATTCCTTGAAATGATCAATATCAACCAAGATCAGCGAAAGGGGTACCCCGCTACGCTGCGTGCGTTTCCACTCCGTTTGCAGCGCTTCATCAAACCGGCGCCGGTTGGGTATACAAGTCAGCCCGTCCAGCCATGCCATCGACTCCAGCAGGTTCGTCATCAATTTAATTTTCAGGTGATTTTTCAGACGCGCCCTGACAATGGACAGATGAAACGGCTTGGTAATGTAATCTATTGCGCCCATCTGAAGTCCGCGCTCCTCATCGTCCATCTCATTTCTGGCCGTCACAAAGATAATCGGGACTCCGTTAGTATTCGGGTTCTGTTTCAGCTGCCGGCATAATTCATAACCGTCCATATCAGGCATCATCACATCGAGCAAAATCAGGTCGGGCACCCCCTGTTTGGCAACAACCTCAAGGGCTGCTTTACCGCTGGTTGCGACTTTGACCCGATATTCAGATCTTAAACCCTCCGCCAGCACCTGAATATTGGTAGGCGTATCATCCACGATCAAGATCAGCGGCTTGTGCAATTCGGCATTCATCATGCCACCCCCTGTAAATTATGCCCGGAAGTACATATCAATTCAGCCAGTACTTTCCTGGCATTGCCATAATCAAAATTCCCAACATATTTGTCAATTTGCTGCAAACGAAAGTGTATAGACGGGCATGATACGGAGGCCTTTAACTCGGCAATGAGTTCGTGCGACACATAGTCATCGCTATCCAGTAGTGTCTGCAGATGTTTGAAGAGATTTGCCGCCAGCCGCCAATTGCACTTGGCACAGTCAAACTCGGAAGTTTCCACAACATCTGTGTCCGAATTTGCAAATTGAAAAATAGAGTCCAGTGTTCCATCCAGGGACCGGTTAAATTCTCCCAAGTCGGCAATTTCACCTGCATCCAGCTCTTGTTCCAGCATCTTGGCTGAGTTGTATAGATCAACCGCCCCCAGATTTCCGGCAGCACCCTTTATATTATGAACCAGCACCCTGGCCTCCCCCTTGTTCCCGGCCTTCACCAACTGAACCAGCCTATCCTTGGCATCAACAAAGTTCTCGCTAAATTGTATAAGTAAATTTTTCAACAGTCCCCTGTTACCGTTCAAAAGAAACAGCACTTCACTAAAATCGAAAAAGGGAATTTTTCCGGACAACGGGGATTTTTCTTCTGTAAGTTTTGAAACAACGTGGTGGGACTCGGCACTTAAATCCGGCCGGATCCATTTAATTAAAGCGCCTATCAGTTCATGCGGAAGAATCGGCTTGGATACATGATCGTTCATTCCCGCAGCGTAGCAGGCTTCCTTATCCTGGCTCATTACCGCTGCCGTCATGGCAATAATCGGCAAATCATGGAAGCGGGCATCCTGACGAATCAGTCGCGTTGCCTCAAACCCGCCCATTAGCGGCATCTGCAAATCCATCAACACCGCATCAAATTGTCCATTGAATACTGCATCTACACCTTCCTGCCCATTTTTTGCCAGGCTGACTTTCACGCCTGAATTTTCCAGGAATTCTTTTGCCACCAATTGGTTAATCTCATTGTCTTCCACCAGCAAAACATGCGTATTGCGGATGGATCCGGACAAGCCTTCAAGATGCGAATGATGTTCAACTCCCTTTGCATACACTACCCCGCCTTGAAGGCGGGTTAGTGTATGCCGCAAAGCGGAAGGCATAACCGGTTTCAACAATACCGCATCAGGTGTAAACCCCTGCAATTCATATAAAAATTGATCTTTACTGAATGCAGTAACCATCACCACCACTTGCATGCGTGGAATCTCATCTCTCAGCGCATGTTCATGTATCATTTTTGTCAATTGTGCCCCATCCATTCCGGGCATTTCGCAATCCAGCAACACCAAGTCGAATGCGTGTCCTGGTAAATTATCCTGCTTCAGTTTCTCCAATGCCTCAAGCCCGGAAGAGGCCTCCGCAACGCTGAATTCCCATTCAGTCAGAATATTTCGAAGTATCCGGCGGGAAATATCGTGGTCATCAACAATCAGAACGCGCATACTTTTAAGTTCACCGGGCAGGTGTGTTATCTTTGCATTTTGCGGGGAGGCCAAACGAATGTTGAAACTGAAAGTACTACCGCGTCCTGCTTCACTTTGCACCGCGATATCGCCACCCATCATTTCAACCAAACGCTTGCTGATGGACAACCCCAGTCCCGTCCCCCCAAATCGTCGTGTAATCGATCCGTCTGCCTGGGTAAAAGCCTGAAACAGGTTGCCGATCTGATCCGTATTCATCCCTATTCCCGTATCTCTTACTGAAAAATTCAGTGTCGTATATCCCGGCTCTTTCGCGATCTGACTAACCCTGATGTGAATTTCTCCTGCCATCGTAAACTTGACGGCATTCCCCACCAGATTACTCATCACCTGCCCCAGGCGCAATTCATCTCCCACCAGCACGTGAGGCACATTCGGGTCTACCTCAAAAAGCAACTCCAGCCCCTTTTCTTCGGCATGCACTATGAATAAATTGGATACGTTTTCCAGCAGTTCCTCAATCCTGAATTCTTCCGACTCCAGGTTCATGCGCCCCGCTTCGACTTTTGAAAAATCAAGTATGTCATTAAGAATAGACAGCAGTGCCCTGGACGAAGCGTATATTTTGGTCATGTAATCATGCAACTTTGGCGTGAGTTCGGAACCCAGCGCAAGATCTGAAAGACCAATAATGGCATTCATCGGCGTACGAATTTCGTGGCTCATATTGGACAAGAAGATACTCTTGAAACGCGAAGCGGCCTCCGCATCTTCTTTGGCTTGGAGCAGTTCTGCAGTGCGTTTCCCCACTTCCTCTTCCAAGCGATCCCTATGACGCATTAAGGACTCATCGCGCCCCTGAATTTCTTCCAGCATTTCATTAAACGCCAACACCAGATTGCCTATTTCATCATTGTTGCGTTGCGGCACTCTCAACCCGTAGGTTTTATCATGGGCAATCGCGCGCGCCGTTTCGGCGAGTTCCTCAATAGGACTCGAAATTACACGCTCCAACCTGATCGCCAGCAGGAAAACCACCACCAGCGCCAGTGCGGCGGCAACCAGCGCCTTTCCCAAGTCGGCCAGTTCGCGATTCCATTGTTCGGTAAAGTCCGCTTGCAACAGAACAAAACCAACCAGTTCCTGTTCCCTGTAAACGGGACTGTAAAGTTCTGCATGCATAGACCAGAAATCCGCATGCAACTGTCTGGATCGAACCTGATATCCCGCAGGCGCATCTCCCGCCGCGCCCGTACGGCTCCATGACGCAAGTACAACTCCTTCATTGTTAACCAGCCAGGCGGAAGCAATTTCATGGTGCTCCTTCAACGAACCGAGCAGTCTTTGGGCTTCAACCCTATCATCAAACATGAGCGCCGCCTGGCCATTTTCGGACAGAATGTCGGCAAGCCCAGAAAGCTGCTGAATTGATGTCTGGTGGCGGCTGTTTACTGAAGTTCCGAGCAACACTGCCAAACTGACAAAAAGGCAAACAACACTGCTCAGCATAATGATAGAAACGAGCTTCCTGCGCATCGACCAACGGGAGAAATCGGGCAAAATACGCATGTATTTATCTCCCGAAGACACTGGCTGCGAGATTCAGCAATTGGCTGGGAAATCGAAATCTGGACTTCTGCGCCGATGCAAGATTCACCTCAAAAATAATCTTATTTTCGCGATATAACAGTCCGATGCATCCCCCCTTCTCGGCAAAGTTATCGATATCGGAAATAGTCAATGCCGGTGAATCGCCCAGCGCTTTTACTATAGAAGCAAACCGGTGCCTTTCTGATTCCCCGATAAAAACCACATGGCAGGCATTTAAATTTGCATCCGCATTCGCATATTGAACCACATGCAATTGGCGATTTCCCGCCTTGCGCCCATCCAGCGACAAAAGTGCCCCATCAAGCACATCGCTGCCGACTACGCAAAGCGTTACATGCCCATCGGCCCCGATTACTCCGGCAGGCCACTCAATAAATTTGGTAAAATTCAGTACATAGGCCGATTTTATCTGCCCTTCAGACATGCCTTCCGCCCTGCCGGTCTGTAGCCAGGCAACAAGCAGAATCAGGAAAAGTTGTTTGAACAAATTCATGCGAACTTTATACGCGGGCTCGCTTTAGAACTTATATTGTGCCTGCATGACCACTTCCCGGCTCATGTCAGGCAAGGGCGCGTGATAGGCGTTCAATGGGGAAATAAAGTCAACTTCCCTGTTCAGGGCGTTGTACAAACCCAGCGTTATATTCATCCCTTTGGCAAGCCCGTTTTCCCAGTACAGTGCTACGTTGACGATAGGCGTGGCGCCAAAATGTTTGAGCGTGCCTCCCTGCCCGGTTGGATCGGGCGCCACGTATCCCCAACGCGACCCGAGATAAACCAGAGAAGGATTCAGTGACAGTCCGGACGACAGATTGTAGTGCAGGCTGGAAGTCAGTTTGTTGGATGGGAAAGCCAGATTCGAACTACTGTCGACAACTTGACCGGTAACAGAGTCCGTAACCTGCACAGCAAAAGTATCGGTTCCATTCGCGTTATAGTGTGAATAAGATACATCTGCATATCCCCATTCTTTGCGAATCTTGTAGGCTGCCTCCATGCCGCGCGTATGAACCTTTTGGCTATTGGTGATAATCAGGGTGTCATACGTGGTTACGTCAAACAGGTTAAGGGAGAGTTGCGCATCGGAACTTATGCGGTAACCGGTTTCCATTTCCCAGGTACGGGCCGATTCCGGTATTGCCGTAGTGGGATGAGCGGCATAACCTTCTATGGACGGAGCGCGATCGGCGTAACTGCCCATCAACTTAACGTGCCAATCGCCCATGATCTTTGTATAGCCCAGTCTTCCCGCACGCAACAGACCTGCATGACTATGTTCATCCAACCTCAGGCTGGTGGTCATATCCCCCCAAGGGTTGCGCCACAGCACTTCACCATAAATACTTCCAACGGAGGTGCTGTTAAAAGGAAGTTTTTTCAGGGGGAAGGGTCTCACTGTCCCCTGATAATTTTCACCCAGATATTCCACCCCTCCGGCGAGATGCCAGTTGACATCGGCATCCCATATAGCCGGAAGGATTGCTTGCACATGCCTAAGTGAAGTTTCGCTGGTTACCACGCCAACATCGCTCACCGTTTTACGCGGATTCTGCGTCTGATACAACAGACTGGGGGCCAGCGTCAGCTGGTTATTTACCTGATATCGATGCTGCAGTTGCAACGCATCACTATAATAATAATTCTTGTAAATAGCCGGACGTATGCCGATTACGTTGCCGAATGAATCATAGACATTTCCGCTACCATCGCGATCGTCAATTTGTAAATTCTCGTGCAAATACCGTGCGCTGAAATTACCTGCCTGCAAACCCAGATTGAGGGATCCGGAATCGATGGCACTGGCATCAGCCATATTGTAGCTTGGGCCGCTGACATCCTGATAGGTGCGATCACTGCGCAAGGATTTTGCCACATGTGCCATCGCGGTCAACTTCACCGGCGTGTCCCCGCCCTTTCCTGCCATGAGGCTTGCATAATCCCGGCTTCTGGCTCCCGATTCAGCGCGGCCGATACCGCCCCCCACCTGCAGACCATTCAGTTCTTCCGCATTTTTACTAATGATGTTGATGACCCCCAGCAGGGCTTTACCGCCGTAAAGCGCCATGGCAGATCCCCGGATAATTTCGATGCGTGCAATCTGTTCCAGCGGGTAGTTCTGTCCGACGATGGCGCTACCGTAGCGGTGCTCATTGACTTCTATACCATCCACCAGCATCAGAATACGCCCGTCCGAACCGATCTGTCCGCGCATGCCGAGGGCTATGCCATTATTGACCGTCGCACGAAAATCCATGCCGGGCACTTGCCGCAATACGTCGACCAGATCGCGTGCGCCGCTATGGCGTATCTCTTCCCCGGTAATAACGGTGACTATACCCGGCGTTTCCCGTTGGGACAGCGCCTTGCGCGAAGAAACTGTCACCGGAACATTCATCAAATCTTCGAGCGACAAACTGTAGGGATCTACTTCTGCCAGCACTGTTGCCGGCACGACCAAGACTAGCCATCCAATTATTTTTGGACTTATCATAGTTCCCGCTCCCCTATATCCTGTGTATTTGCGTAACGTCCAGCCTTGAAACTCTAGCATAAGTCCGGCCCAGAAACACCATTAAACACCTCTCTTGCCTCCCCAAAAGGTAAAATCATCATTGGGAATTTAAATCCGGTATCTGCCCCTAATCCGGAAAATCGTAAAATGGGTTGAAGGATAGCCGACTTGACACGTGGCAATTTGCCACACCCTATATCTTTGCCAAAACGGTAAAATCGCACCCCATGAATTCTTCAACCCACGCAGTCCAGACCGGACACAGTCATTTGCGTCGCCTCGTGTGGTTACGCACCATTGCCGTGGCGGCACAATGTGTCACGCTCGCGCTGGCATATCGCTTCCTTGAAATGGAACTCCGGTGGCTACCCATGATCACCGCAAGCATGGCACTCGCCACGCTCAATCTGCTCAGCTGGCTCAGGTTACGCAACAGCAAACCTGTTTCCAATGCAGAATTGTTTGCGCAACTCTGTGCCGATGTACTTGCATTGTCAGTACTGCTTTATTACGGGGGAGGATCGACCAATCCATTTATCTCGCTCTATTTGTTGCCACTTGTAATTGCTGCCGCCACTTTGCCTCACGCCTACACTTGGGCAATGACCGGAATTACTACCGGGTGCTATACCCTGCTCATGAAATATTATGTGCCGTTACCGATGAAGCACGAGGCGACGAACGATGAATCGATGAACATGCCGGGAATGGAAATGCCCGGCATGGACATGTCCCACGCCATGCCCCCGGACGATGCATTTAATATGCACGTAATTGGAATGTGGATGGGCTTTGTCATCAGCGCGGTAGTCGTATCGTATTTCGTGGTTAAAATGGCACATACAGTGCGCGAGCGGGATGAAACGCTGGCAAAAATACGCGAGGAAACCTTGCGCAATGAGCGTATCGTTGCACTGGGTATTCAGGCCGCCGGTGCCGCCCACGAACTGGGCACGCCACTCTCGACATTGGCAGTTGTGATCGGCGAGCTAAAGCGGGATCAAGCTATTCTTCCGGAGTGGCGTGACAATCTTGCCATACTTGACGATCAGGTGCGCGCGTGCAAACGAATACTCGGCAAATTGCTGGCCAATGCGCAGGACATCGATGCGCAACCCATCCAATTTCTAGACCAGTTTATTGCAGGGACGCTGGATGAATGGCAATTACTCCGCCCCGCCGTGCAGTGCCAATATCATGTCAACGTCACCCAACCGGCACCCCAGATAAACATAGACCCGTCTTTGCGGGCAGCTTTACTGAATCTGCTCAACAATGCCGCCGATGCTTCGCCGGAAAAAATCAATATGGAGGCGAACTGGGACACCCGAAACTTCACCCTGAAAATCCACGACCACGGCCAAGGACTCACACCGGAGGCCGTCGCTCGCGCCGGTTCGGCCTACTTTACCACCAAGGAAGAGGGAAATGGATTAGGCTTGCTTCTCGCCAATGCCACCATCGAAAGGCTGGGAGGCAAAGTACGCCTATTCAATCGTGAAGGCGGCGGCGCCACAACGGAAATCGTCCTGCCATTGCCTCCGCGATCGGCGTGAACAAGTTCAGTTCCGCACAGCCCAATCCGGGAGTGGCGCACAAAAGAAATGTGGCTTAGGTATACACCTAAGCCACAGTTATTGGTGCCGCTTGCCGGATTCGAACTGGCGACCTACCGCTTACAAGGGGATAACGAGGGCATAAATTAAAAACCCACATCGCTGCAACCCTTGATTTTACTGGATTCTTGCATTTCTGATGACATACGACACTACAGGCGGTATGCCATCTTCCACTTCCCATTGTTATCACGTTACCATTTTTGCTGTTGTAACACCATTCGTGTTGTCCGATTTTCAGGCCATTGCGGACACTAGAGATTTTCTACAATGGCTGTCGGCGCTACCCTTTGGAATGTCCGGTTCCAAGTTTTTCGAACAGTCACTCACGAGTTCTTTCCTGTAGCTGGCCTTTACCCGAGTCGCGCCGATTCCGCAGCGATATGACCAGCAAGCGTAGTGACAAACGTTCTGAGGCCAGTCATCGCAGACATTTCTGAGGCGGTTGCTCCTCTTTTCCACTCCCATTCCGCACTCATTCCGCACTAAAGGGTGGCTTGGGGTGGCTTTTTTAGGCCTTTTTAGGCTTAAATGAAAATTAGCCCCAATGAAAAAACCCTCTAATTCATTGAATTAGAGGGTTTTAATTGGTGCCGCTTATCGGATTCGAACTGATGACCTACCGCTTACAAGTCCAATGATAATCCAATTTATTTCGTGTTGATTGCCATTCAAAAATGCCACATAACCCATATAATATAAGGATAATTGCAACAATACCCTTATTATTTGTGTTGATTTGTATTCCGCAATTTTGATATAATTTCCTTACACTGGCCTTACATGAAAGGTGGGCAGCATGAAAAAGGAAAACTTCACAGCGGAACGGGTTGCAGGGTTCAAGTGCAAGCCGGGCAAACAGCAAAGCATCTATTGGGACGGGAAAACGCCGGGGCTGGGATTGCGCGTTACCGCTGCCGGTGCCAAGGCCTACATATTCCAGACTGACATAAACAGCAAAACTATCCGTATAACTATAGGCGACCCGCGCAATTGGGGCGTGGGTGATGCACAGTCCGAGGCATCACGCCTTAAGGTTATGACCGACCAAGGCATAAACCCTCGTGATGTGGAAGCCGCTGCGCAAGTTGCCAAACAAGCCGAAGCCGCTGCGCAGGCGCAAAAGCAGGTTAGCGAATCGGTGACAGTGGACGAAGCGTGGCAAGCCTATATCACTGACCGTAGCGCATCCATAAAAAACGGTAAGCCGGAATGGGGCGATAAGCACAAAGCCCACCACGCCTATTTTGTGCAACCCGGTGGAGTGAAGCGCACCCGTGGCCGCCGCCCTAATGAACCAAAGAAAACACGCCCCGGCATTCTGGTGCCATTGATGACCATGCGCCTTGCTGACCTTGACGCAAAAGTAATTGCAGCGTGGTTAGATAAAACCACCAAGCAAGCACCTACCACTGCCGCCCAAGCTTTCCGCGCCCTTCGTGCTTTTCTGACATGGTGCGCCAAACATGAAATCTACAGTGCCGCCGTTCAATCTGGTGCGTGTCAGTCCGATGACGTGAAAAAGAGAGTGCCTACACCACAAACAAAAGAGAATGACAGCCTGCGCCGTGCGCAGATTAAGCCGTGGTTTGATGCGGTACAAAAGATTGAAAATCCAGTAATCGCCGCCTATTTACAATGCTTGCTACTGACCGGCGCAAGGCGTAATGAACTGGCCGCGCTGCGCTGGCAGGATGTAGATTTAAAGTGGAAAAGCCTAACTATCCGTGACAAAGTAGAAGGTGAGCGCACGATACCATTGACCCCTTATGTCGAATCGCTACTACTCGACTTGAAACGCCGCAATGACACGCCGCCCAATGTCAAAAAGTTAAAGGCATTAATAGCAGAAGGCAAAGAGTGGAGGCCCTCGCTGTTTGTTTTCTACAGTGCCACGTCAAAATCTGGCCGCATAGAAGAGCCGCGCAACCTCCACAACAAGGCATTGACCACCGCTGCACTTCCTGCGCTTTCCTTGCATGGCCTACGCCGTTCCTTTGGCACATTGTCTGAGTGGGTGGAAGTCCCAGCCGGTATCGTTGCGCAAATCATGGGACACAAGCCAAGCGCGATAGCTGAAAAGCACTACATTCAGCGGGAACTAGACTTGCTGCACTTGTGGCACGTCAAGATTGAAGCGTGGATACTGGAGCAGGCCGGAATTAAGTTTGTGCCAGTACAAGCGGGTTTGCGTATAGCCGCATGATAGCGCAGCATCTTTGAAAGGAACGTGATGATAAAAATAATATTGATTGCTGGACTATTCTTAGCCGGTTCAGCACACGCATACGAACTTGAACGAGCAAAAGCCAATATGGCACAAGACTTAATGTTTTGTATGACCTACTACGCCTATTGGGGTAAATTAGATAAGTCCGAAGGGATAGATACATCCAAAATGTTCGATAACGCTAAATGGGCTTTAAATCTTGCTCAAGTTTATGAGCCAGAAATAAAGAAGCTTGACGCAATTTCTGAACTCGCTGTAAACGAAATTAATAAAGTTACAAAAGAAGAAGGTTCAACTCGTTTAGTTCTTACGTATGCAGAATCTTGTAAGGCTATGCTA
>Ga0265327_10000671_pt1 | contig 54939 bp, 38 predicted proteins | sample 41621metaG_FD_202089 | JGI IMG/M metagenome (GOLD analysis project Ga0265327, IMG submission 202089) | Rhizosphere microbial communities from Carex aquatilis grown in University of Washington, Seatle, WA, United States - 4-16-21 metaG | ecosystem: Host-associated > Plants > Roots > Rhizosphere... | reverse complement strand
TGTAATGAAAACCGCATGATTTCCGTGACCAACCTCTTTTTTGTAGTTCGTCAGAAATTTTAAATCATTTGTCCGGTTTATAAAAGGGATGGAGAGCATATAATAAAGAGTTATCCGTTATTCAAAATCTAATATATAATAAATTCTTCAATTTAGAGGATCAATGTGAGACTTACAGTCTTTTCCCATTAGATGCAAGCAAAGGAACAGCCCAGAGGTTCTGCTTAATGTGCAAGTGAAAAATTATTGGCTGGGTCCTAAGAACTATTTTTTGTTTTCAAATTCCGTAAAGAGTGCAATCGGTCTGGCGTAAAAAGTGCAATAAAATGACGTAATAACACAATAGAAAATACAAATAAAAAAAATAAACTTTGAAAGCATAGAATCAGGAAATGAATTTATAAAAAAATAGAAAGTGCTTTACCCGGTATTTTGAAATTGTAGAAAGAAAACTAATCAGCTGTAGATGCTTATCTCTTTATTACAGTAAATATACTGGATATCTTAAAACGAGATTAAAATCAGATTAAAATAAAATTATTTGCTTTGATTCATCAAAAACAACTTTTACATTTAATTCATAAAGCAATTATGGTATACCGTTAGTCTGTTGGTTTTCCATATTTACTTTATGATCTACGTTCAAGTATTGCATATCTGACTGTAAACTGTCCTAATGTTTCCCTGAGGAAGCAGCTTATTTTGTTATTGGTTTTAATTAAAAAAATAATACAGAAATGTAAAGGGTAATATTTTGCCTTAAACCTAAACCTATGCGCAAAGAAAGATTTATCCTGTTTTTTAGTGAATAAAATAGGCATTTAAAAATGCACTATTGCCGGCATACATGATATAGCAGGTAGGCGAAGCTATATAAAGAAGTGTGGTATTGGAAATTGAGGGGTTAAAATATTTAACTTAATAAACCAAACAAACTTGCAACGCATTTTATTTGTCAGCGCTTTTATGATTTGCAGCAATATACTTGTTGCTCAGCAGGCAAATATTACAATCTCTAGACAATTACCAAAGGGCTCGGATTCAATAAATCAACACATGCTTAAAGACAGTGTAGTACTCGTTAGGGGCTTTTGTAAAAATTTCTCACTTATTCATTACTATGTTGCTGTCCCTGAAAAAATAGCTACTGTAAAGGCACCTGATAAAATTCCTTTCCTCACAGTACATGGCAACATCCTTTACAATTTTTCATACCGCAGTTATATAGATACGCCATTTGCTGAAAGCAATGTAATGCAGCACCTGGTTCAAACCAATCTTAATTTTTTAATAAAAGGGAAATATCCTTTACGGATGACTGTTAGTAACAGGAGTAGTAATTCGCCTTACTTTAAAAATGCGACTGACGTAACCGTTGAATTTAACCAGTACCAGCTTTTGAATAATATAAAGACCGATTTGCGCAATAAAATTCCGGCTATGATGAATTTAAAAAAGTTCAGTATGGATGAACAGCTTTATAAAGAAAAACTGGATAAAGCGCAGCAATTGCAGTCCTGGATAAATAGCCCTGCCCGGGCACAGGAATTGGTAGAGGAAAAGGAAAGAAAATTAAGAGGAAATCCCCCGGCGCAGCTGGCAAACAATAGTAGTGCAAAATCTTTTGAGCAAAGTGCTTATAACGATTGGGGCGGTATGGTAGAGTCAAAAGAAATTAACGGTTTACAATCGGGGGGCTGGGCGAAAATGCAGGGTATAAAAGCGATTTCAAAAAAAGCACCAGTATTAATTGATAGTGCAGAAAAAAAGGGAATAGACAGCCTGCAAAAAATGGTGAAAGGGAAAATTGCTGAAAAAGACAGCAGCATGGCAGAAAAGCTCAATGCAAAGAGACAGGAGCTTACGAAACTACAGGCTGAATTAAAACAAGACCAATCAAAGATTAAAGCACAAAAGAAAAATGCGCAGGATTCTTTGGCTAAGATCAGGCAGGAAATAAATAACCTCAATAGTGGTCCAGGCTTATATGCTTTTATGAAGCGTAATCATATCAGTAAGGATAGCCTTACAAAGGCACAAAGATTATTATTATCAGTCAATAAAATTGGTATAGGAAGAAGCTGGATAGATTATTCAGAACTCACGGTCAAGAATATTTCATTGACAGGAGTGAATATTGAAATGAATCCTGCACCTTACTATGTTGCGGTTGCAGCAGGTAAGCTCAATTACCGTTTCAGGGATTTTATATTGAAAGATGACAGGGTGCCTGCAAATCAATCCCTTTATCTGCTTAGAGCGGGTATCGGCCAAAAAGAAAAGAACAACCTGATTTTCACATTCTATAATGGCAGAAAGGAATTATTAAATAATATTAGCAATAATTCCTCTACACAAAAAGTGTTGGGCTTTTCTGCGGAAAGCAGGATTGTAGTTGATGCCAATAATTATTTAATAGGTGAGTTTGCAAAATCATCTTATGGTAATAATGCTGTGGTTCAGCCTGATCAGTCTGCACTTTTAACTAAAGCCTTCAACTATAAGATTCATACCAACGAAGCTTATAGCATTAAATTGTTCAGCCAGTATCCGCAAACGGATACACGCATTACCGCTTATTATCGAAAGACAGGAGAAAATTTTCAATCCTTTAATTTATATCCTGTAGGGTCTAACCAGGAGGCGTGGATGGCAAGAGTAAACCAATCTTTCTGGAAAAGAAAATTAACAGTTGACGCTGCAATAAGAAAAAATGATTTTGTAAGCCCGATAGCTGCACCATCATTTGACAGCAAAACCATTTTTAAATCCCTTCAGGCCACTTTAAGGATTCCGCACTATCCATTTATATCTGTGGGCTATTATCCAAGCAGCCAGTTATCGCTTAGCAATAACAACGTGCTTACCGAAAACCAGTATAACACTTTTAACACTATTGTGAGCCATAGCTACAGCATCAAAAAAATAGCAATGAATACCAATGCTGTATACACCAAATTTTATAACAGCAGCAACGATACTGGATTTATTTATTATAATGCTTCAAGTTATACGGTAACGCATAGTATTTTTTTAAACCCACTCACCCTACAAAGCAGCATAGGCCTTACAGACCAGAAAGACTTACACGTTTTTACAGCGGAACAGTTGGCAGGCTTCCAGTTTAAAAATAAAATAACCTTAAGCAGTAGTTTAAAATGGAACAGGCTCAATAAAACTAAAAGTCTTTTTGGTGGTACGGCTTCCCTGGGTATTTATATTAAAAAATTAGGAACAATTCAATTCAATTACGATAAGATTTATTTGCCCGGGTATAATAGGGTACTCATGCCTGTTGACCTGGGCAGAATGAATTTTTACAGGGAGTTTTAGTTGTTATAAAAAATAAAAACAACATTATGAAAATGAAAAAAATATTTCTTGCAACTGCCGGTTTATGTATTGCCGCATGCCTCCATGCACAGGTAACCATGCAGCCCGGTATACCCGCTGTTGGCATGATCCAAAAGGATCAGTTGTGGAATGTACTGGTTGTCAACAGTACCAATACCCCATATAATTGCAGGTTGGAATTGGTGCTTAGGGATCGGTCTACTGGTCAGGAAGTGATGACTGCAACAACAGGATTGTTTACACTCTCTTCCGGTGCAAAACAATTAAACGTCAATTTACTTAATCCTGTGCAGTACAATTATATTGTATCTGGTATTGGTAACAGGTTGCAGGGCTTAATACCTGCAGGCAGCTATATGGCTTGTTATAGATTGGTCAATTCAACTTCAAAAGATAACCTTGCCGAAGAATGTATTCCTTTTGATGCAGAACCATTGAGCCCGCCAATGTTGATCTTCCCATCAGACAGCGCACAATTGGAAAATGCCCCCAATCAATTATCCTGGACACCTCCGGCCCCTGACGGGATGTTTGACAGGCTGCATTATGAAATAGTTATTACAGCAATAAATGAGGGGCAAAAAGCCAGCGAGGCTATACAGGAAAATTTACCATTTTATTCAGACGGAAGCCTATACACAAATGTAATGAACTATTCGGGTACAGGTAGCAGTTTTGAAAAAGATAAATGGTATGCGTGGCAGGTAATAGCAAAAGATGACGGGAGTTATGCAGGGAAAAGCGAAGTCTGGGTTTTTAAAATACCATCAAAAATAATCAAGACCGTAAAAACCAATGACGTTTACCTGGTAATGAAGGATGATATAAGAAGGCCTTATGAAATCGATAGTAAGGTATTGCACATAAAATATTTTTCCAGTGAAGGGGGCTATGATGCGGTTATTAAGTTCACGGATCCCAAAGGGAATATCATAAAGACGACAAAGCAAAAGATTTTAAGCGGAGACAATTATTTCTCTTTTACACTAAATAATCAATTTCATTCAGGTATTCCATATAGTGTCTGCCTGGTTGATAAAAATAATAAATCACACATCTTAATATTTAGTACTAATACAAAATAACTGCAATCAAGATGATACAATCATTTTCCCTTAAATACAAAAAGCTCACTGCCTACCTGTTGTTTGCAGTATTTTATATGCAAACAATAATCCAGCCGCTTCATGCAGCCATTTATACCCGTAATGGTAATGAGGCAACGTACGATTATATCCCAACAGGTGATAAAGCAGGTAAGAAAACATTACAGCCTTATAGCGGACAAAGTGCTAATGCCTTTGGTAAATATAAAAAATCCTATGGTGCGCTGACTAGTGTAGGGTTACTTAACCCTTTTAATGCACCGCTTAAAACAAATATTGGAGGGCCGTCATCTCCCGAAGCTACTTCATTTAAAGCGGTAGGTTCAGATAACCTCGTAAATTTATTTACAGGAGATTTTTCATACAGCATTCCCTTACTTGACGTTGGCGGCTACCCTGTAAACCTGTTTTACAGTGGCGGAGTGTCGATGGAACAGGAAGCCAGTTGGGTTGGTTTGGGATGGAATATAAATCCCGGTTCGGTAAGCAGGAATATGAGGGGAGTGCCTGACGATTTTAATGGTAGTGATTCATTGACACAAACTCAAAATGTAAAACCTAACCGCACATGGGGTGGCGAGGTAGGTATTGATGGAGAAGTCATTGGAATTAAAAGGCCTCCGTCACTTAATTTGTCACTCGGTTTTTCCTATAATAATTACCTGGGTCCTGAGCTGGATCTGGGTGCTGGCGTGAGCTTAAATCTTCCTATTTCAAAAACGATCTCATTTGAGAAGGCGGCAGGCGGCAAAGATACTTTGGGGGTTTTAAATCCTTCCGTTGGCGTTGGTGCTAAACTCAGTTCACGTTCAGGCCTTACGTTCTCACCATCACTGAATGCAGGGCTTCAGTTAAAAAATGGAAAGGACAATATTGGCGTGGGTATAAGTACTGCTTACAATTCAAGGCAGGGGGTAAGGGAGTTGAATTTATCTATGAGTACATCGCATTTCAGCAAAAAAGATAATAACGATAAAGAGGAAGAAAACAATGATAAAGGGCATTATACAAGCGGGTCGCTTTTAAGTTCGTCAATAAACTTTGCCCGGCCATCTTATATGCCTACCCTCCGTATGCCCATGCAATACTCCAATTATTCCGGCCAGATAGAACTTGGTGTGGGTATGTTTGGGTTGAGGGGTGCTGCACATGCCCAGGGATATTACTCGGAGTCTAAAGTGCCCTCGGAATGGCAGGTTGTCAATAAGCCGCTTGTAGGGTTTATATATTCTGAAAAAGCGAATGCCAGTAAAGATGCGGTAATGGATTTTAACCGGTTGAACGATGCGGAAGTAACACCCAATACACCAATACTCTCTGCTCCGCAATATGCCTATGATATTTTCTCGATACAGGGGGAAGGCACTGGCGGAAGTATAAGGGCTTATAGAGGTGACCTGGGTTTTATGCGGGATAATGAAACAGTTTCAAAGGATAACAATATTTCTATTGGGGCAGACATGGCACCGTCCGGGCATTTTGGTATTAACTGGAACATAATTACAACGCCTACAAGAGCGGGGGGCTGGGAAGATGGTAATAATACCTTGAGGCAAACGATGGCCTTTAAAGATAAGGGGAATAATACGGCTTTTGAAAATGTGTATTTCAGAAATCCTGGTGAGACAACGGTTACGGATACACAAATGATTAAAAGAATTGGCGGCGACAACCTGGTGCGGTTCAAACTCGAAGGTTCAAATGTCAATCCGCTGCTGACATCATCATTGGAGCAGTTCAATAAAAAAACGATAAGTTCAAAAGGCCAGATATCAATTGCAGATACCGTTCATAATATTGCCAGGGATAAACGTACGCAGGTTACTACCATGCTAACTGCGTCAGAAGCTTCTAAAATAGGATTAGACACGGTCATTAAAAATTATTCTGGAAATTTTAATTCAGATACCCTTGCTTTCAATGCAATCGGCAGGACAGCAGGTTTTAGAAAAGGGCATCACATCTCCGAAATCGATGTGTTGGAACAATCGGGTATGCGTTATGTATATGGGTTGCCGGTATACAATATAATACAAAAGGACTATACATTTTCTGTAGACACAGTTGGGGATTACAATACTGGTATGGTGGGTTTTACAGGTGATGAGACCACAGTAGGTTCCCATCACATGAATAATAAAGACAGGCTGGATGGCTATGTCATGGAACAGGAAACACCGGCTTATGCTTCAGCCTTTATGATAACAGGGTTGTTGTCTCCCGATTATGTGGATGTAACTGGGGATGGTATTACGGAAGACGACCTTGGAGGTGCTGTGAAATTTAATTACAACAAATCAGACAGTTTACACAGGTGGCGTACACCAAGAGACAACTCAAGGCCTCATAGTGCGCATTTTAATGAAGGTTTGAAATCAGAGAAAAAAGATAATAAGGCAAATATCAGTTATGGTGAAAGAGAAGTATGGTATTTGAATACCATAGAATCAAAATCCATGATAGCTGTTTTTAAAACAGAATCAAGGTCGGATGCAAAAGGAGTTGTCAGTGATGTGGATGGCAGAATAAACGCAAGTGAGGATGTCAATAAAAGATTGAAGCAAATTGATTTGTATACCAAGGCAGAAATAAGGGCTAAAGGCCTGACCAATGCAAGGCCTGTTAAAACTGTTCATTTTACCTATACTTATGCACTTTGCCATGGTACTCCGGATAACGCAGGCGGCCAGGGAAAACTGACGCTGAAATCTGTCTATTTCTCATATAATGGCCAGGAACGGGTTAGTAAAGAAAAATATGTTTTTAATTACGGAAACGATAGTACGACTTCGTCTATAGATAACCCGTTGTATGCTCATAATGCATCTGATAAATGGGGTACCTATAAAAACCCTGCAGCTACAGATTCATCGGCTAATCCCTCCGGTCTCAGTAATGCAGATTATCCTTTTACTTCAAAAAATAAAACTAAGAATGATGATTATGCAGGCGCATGGAGCCTTAAGAAAATATTGCTGCCTAGTGGAGGTCAAATGGAAATTCAGTATGAAGCAGATGATTATGCTTATGTACAGGACAGAAGGTCATGCGACATGTTTAATATTTATGGTTTGGGTAATTCAGCAAACTGTATAGCAGACAGTGCACTATATAATAACGGGCTTTTGGGTGCAGATAATTTTTATGTATATGTAAAATTAGCGCAGCCATTGCAAAATACGGGGACAGCAAACCTGAAGCAGGAAATTTTGGATAAATATTTATCAGGGCTTAATCAGCTGGCATTCAGGATACTGATTGACATGCCCAAAGGACCTGAGCCTCTGACAGTATATGCACACTATGATGATTATGGGTTATGTAGTAATAGTGTAAGCAAGAACGTTATATATATAAAGTTAAGTAGTGTGGATGGCAAAAGCCCCTTATCAAATAGTGCTATTGGTTTCCTTACTGAAAATTTGCCGGGGCAGGCTTTCCCGGGATATGATATCGATGTGGATGGGGTAAAGGCATTTTTAGAAATGGCGGATGGCATGCTGACTGGGTTAAAGGGCGCCTTTGCTAGCGTGGACGAACAGATGCGTAGCGCCCCTAAGGCACGGACAATTTTTCTGGGTAAATCTTTTGTGCGCCTTGACAATCCATTTAAAACCAAATATGGCGGTGGTGCGAGGGTGAAAAAAGTAATTGTAAAAGACAACTGGAGAAAAATGCTGAAAGATACCGGTTATACTTCCACCTATGGGCAGGAATACGACTATACTACCACCGAGCGCATAAACGGCAAAGACACAACAATAAGCAGTGGTGTGGCTTCCTATGAGCCAGGTATTGGCAGCGAGGAAAATCCTTTTAGAGAAATAGTGGGATTCGAAAATAAAATGCCCCTGGCTTCAGCACAATATGGCGCCATAGAAATGCCTATGCTGGAAGGTTTTTATCCTGCGCCGGGTGTTGGTTATAGTAAAGTAACGGTAAGGTCTATCCACAGAAAAGGAACCCATGGAGATTCGTCGTTAAGGTCAGCTATTGGAAAACAGGTAACGGAATTCTATACAGCAAAAGAATACCCTGTGTACTCCACCAATACGCCCATGACCAATATGGATTATCATTACAACAGTATTTTTCCATTGCTGTATAAAGAAATTACAGATCGCAGAACCACCTCCCAGGGCTTTTTGGTAGAAACCAATGATATGCATGGGAAAATGAAATCGCAGGCTGCCTATAGTGAAACAGATGAGAAAACACCATTGTCATATTCATATCATTCCTATAAAAATACCGGCAAAAACGGCATGAATGACAAGGTGGATTTTGTATTCAACGAAAAGAACGGGGCCATTGAATCCGGTAACATGGGTATTGATATGGAATTGATGACAGATGTAAGGGAATTCCGGACTCAAACCAATGGGTTTAACGGCCAGTTGCAAACAGACTTCTTCACCTTTGTACCTTTCCCGTTTTTTGTTATCCCGATGCTTCCTATTAAAACGTACACCGAAAATAAATACCGGGCCGTTACCTGTACCAAACTCATCAATTACCATGCTATAGAAGATAGTGTAATCGTAATGGATAAAGGCAGTGTCATCAGTACCAAAACAATTGCCTATGATGCAGAAACAGGAATTCCAATAGTGACCAAAACTGCCAATGAGTTTAATGATGCTATTTACAATACGACATATCCTGCATACTGGGGCTATAGTGGTATGCAGCCTGCATATAAAAATATCAACAGGCAGTTTAGCGGAGTGAATTTTTATGATGGCCTGATAACAGGAACTGCAATTGATCAGGCTAATATTTTTGAAGGAGGCGATGAATTGTATATAACAAATGCCGGAGCAGATTCTGCAGGATGTGTAGTTACATCTGGAACAGGGATATTCAAATTGTGGGCTTTCGATAAGGGGAATAAAAATTTTATATTCCTTGATAAGGCAGGCAAGCCCTTTACCAGGAATGGCGTAAGTTTTAGGATAGTAAGAAGTGGCAAGCGTAATGATTTAGGCTTGGTGGCAACTACCATTACTTCAATGAAATCACCTGTCGTTACTATTAAGTTTACTACAAAAAGGCATTTGGTAAATACCGGAATTGATGTTGTAGCGGCGTCTGCAGCAGAATTTAAAGCTAAATGGCAGGTGGACAACGACGCCTTTAAAAGATATACACTGGTATACCCTTCTTCCGGTTCAGAACTGATTACCAATGGGGATTTCTCAAGCGGCAATTCTGGCTTTACTTCGGCGTACAGCTATCATCCTGCTTCTTATGTTGGAGGGAATGCAGGCACCTATACTGTAGGTTCAAATCCTCATTCATGGAATACCGACCTGGTAAGCTGTGCTGACCATACCGGCAGCGGTGGAAATATGCTGCTTGTAAACGGTGCTTCTACAGCGATAAGCGCCTGGTCTCAGACTGTAACGGTCACAGATAGCACAAATTATGTATTCTCTTTCTGGCTCAACCAGCTGTACCCTGTAAGTAATCCGCAGATACAGTTTAAGGTTAATGGTGTACAGGTTGGTTCAGTCTATGATTTATCGGGTACGGGTACCTGGCAGCAGGTATTTTTTAACTGGAGTTCCGGGGCAAGTACTTCGGCAGTCATTTCTATTGTTGATTTAAATACAGGGCTTTTGGGAAATGATTTTGCAGTGGATGATATTTCAATGAAACTGGCCACCTGTGGCATTCAGCCTATAGAAGTGCAGGACTGCAGTAACGGTTACCTGGAAAAGAGTATAAATCCCTATGTAAAAGGTTTGGTGGGTAATTTTAAACCTTACCGCAGCTATACTTATTACGGTACCCGCAATGAGGTGCGCCCAGATACTATTACGGCTATACGCAAAATGGGCTTTATTGCTGATTTTGCAAGCTTCTGGAATTTTGATACAACCAGGAGTGTTATTGTACCTGATTATACCAATTCAAAATGGGTTTGGAACAGCGAACTGACCAAGGTAAACGGTAAAGGCCAGGAACTGGAAACCAAAGATGCATTGAACAGGTATACGGCTGCCCAATATGGCTTTGCAAAAAATATGCCTGTAGCCATGACGCAAAATGCACGTTACGGCGAAAGCTTTGCAGAAAGCTTTGAGGATTATTCTTACCAGGAAACTATAAATACAAGTACACCTGCCTGTGATAGGCCTTATGTTAATCTAACAGCCGACATAGATACTTCCAATTCACATACGGGTAGAAATGCAATGATGGTAAATGCAAGTACTGATTTGGTAAAAGCATTGCCTGTTTCAAATAGTATCATCGATAGTTTTAACCTGCAATTCCCAACCGCTCCGGTTATTACAGATGTAACAACACCAACAGGAAGTTATTCACTGGGGCCAAATGCATCACCGGCAAGCCCTAGTACAACTACTACTATTACTTTTCACAACCTTGATATGTTTTCTACCATAGAAGAGTCAGGCTGCACACTATCAACTCCCATGTTATATTATAATGGCAGTAAGTCCAGGTTTTACAGAAGTTATACAACTGTCCAGAACATAAAGATATCCGATCCAAACATTTATACGTTCGTATTAAACGCAACGCAGAGTTATGATTATCTGATCGGTGGTACCGGTACAGCGGATTTTGATAGGGCTGACATCGATATTTCGATTACAACTCTAGATGGACAGGAAGTACTTTATTCAAGTTTATATAGCGATCAGGCAAGTACAAAAACAGAAAAGGTCTTTCTTAACTGTGGAAGTTATATAATTACATGTTTGGTGTCTTCCGAAATCGAATTCCCTGGAAATTATACATGTGTTCATACATTCCAATCGAAGGCATCCTATACTTCAAACGTAACCGGTGCAACAGGATTTGTCACATCCTGTTATACTACCAAACCTATCCCCGCAAACGATTCCATGATGAATGCGGCATTCAGGATAGTACCCGGCAAAAAAATGCAGTTCAGTGCCTGGGTAAAAGGAAATTGTACTACGTCACCATGCCTCGACTTTGATCAAAGCAATATAGAAATATGGGCGAACGGTTCAGCATTATCAGGTGCTAATACCACCATCAGGCGCACCGGTGCAATAATTGAAGGCTGGCAAAAAATTGAAGGAGAATTTACGCTGCCAATTGGTACTACAACAGCCGAAATACATTTCATCAATGGCAATCCATCAGTTTCCATGTATGTTGATGATATACGTATACATCCTTTCAATGCCAACATGAAGAGTTATGTGTACGACTCAAGGACATTGCGCCTGAGTGCAGAACTGGATGAAAATAATTATTCATCTATTTATGAGTACGATGCAGAAGGTCAGCTGGTAAGGGTTAAAAAAGAAACCAGCCAGGGTATTAAAACCATTAATGAAACAAGGGCAGCCAAACAAAAAAATATACAGGAGGTTCAACCTTAAAGACAATAACAAAAAGTAATAACTGTATTAAAAAAATATCATCGATATGATAAAGTATAAAATACTGGTCAGCACAATACTGGTTGTAATTTTTACAATAGGTGCAAATGCGCAGGATACCACAGCAATGCTTAAAGAATTCAATAAGGTAATGTCATTTGCTGTTCAGCCGTATATGCATTACCTGGCTTATACAAAAATGCAGGCCACTCCCGTATTGCAGGTGCAGGATACACTAAGCATGAAAGGTGAATTTTATAAAAATGAAACAGACCTGTATTACAGCAATGAGCAGGAAGAAATGTATATACAGGACAGTTTTTTTATAAAGGTTGATAAAAATAAAAAAACTATCTGGATAAGTAAGGTAGACGTTAGTACCAAAGACAGGATGAACCTGTTGCCTTTAAAAAATAAAGACCTGCAGGCACTTTTTCGAAAAAAATATACCATCAGTAAAACTGTTGTTGACGACAATACCGAACAGCTAAACTTTGAGACAAAACAATATTTTGACAGCATATCAATGGTGATGATGAATGTTGGGCTCCGGTATTCCGGAAAAAATTTTTTGCCGCAATTACTGGAAATGGACGTGCTGATGAAACAGAAATTAAGTGATGAACAAATGACACAAATGGAAATGGCAGACGCCGGAGCAAAAAATGCTGTTCAGCGGGTAGGCGGTGATAATTATTTAATGCGAACGCAGAAAGTAACTGTAACCTTTGAAGATGTAGACAATAGTAAAGAGAAAGCGGTGCAAATCCCGTCATGGAAAGAAAAATTAAATTATAACACTGTCAAAAATGAGTTTAGTGGAAAAGGAATATACAGTGATTATGAAATAACAAAAACATTTTAATTCAAATACTTTCCGGCTATTCGGGTAAGTAAAGAAATAACCTTATACGCAAATTTATGATACCAAAAATGCTGCATAAGTTAAGCCTCCTGGCAATTTTATTGTGTTTTCTGCAGCCTGCAAACGCACAGTTTCAGGAAGGGACTGCACTTGTTCCTATTGAGTCGCACATTTTATATGATACGCTGCAGTGGAGCGGAGTAAACACAACTACAAGTTATACGACATGGTCTTTAACTGATAAAGTGGTTAATGTGATTACTTTTAAAATTGATGAGGCCAAAAAAAAATATTATGCCAGTAATTTTACAGCGCATGCAAGTGTGACCTTGCTTTTTACTGCTTTCAATGGAGATACGTCTTCCGTTAAAAATGTAAAATTTGATTTAAATTATGATTCTGCTACCGGAGCAAAGTACACTACAAGGGACTATAAAACTTATAAAGGGTACAAAGAGGTTAAGCTAACCATCGATACATTGAATATTGCAGGCAATACAGGATGGAATCCTGTGTATGTGCTGGCTTTTACCAATGAGATACTCCCTGTACGGTACTATAATTTATCAACTACCCCTGCTGATCTGTTGCCCTCCCTTACTCCATCACAACCAACTTCTGATGTACTGCAGCTTCTGTGGAATTATCCTGCAGGCGCACATGAAAATATGACCCAGTTGGAATGGGCCCATGTGGAAACTGATATGTTACCGTTCTACAATGGAAATACCAGTTTACTGTTTCAGTCAAACAGCAGCAGGATTGATTTAGATGAAAAAGTATTGGATACTGTTTCCCATACAATCGCATACCGTTTTAAAATCCCGTTATTATATGATTCAGGAAAACTTTATTACAGAACCCGGGCTGTGGAGCGAAAAGCCAATGGCACACTCATTACAGGGCCATGGACAATAGATTCTTTTACAGTTATTGGCCATCAGCCAAACCTCAACTGGCAAAGCAGTATCACTTTTGCTGAGCAGGGGAAATACAAGGCCGTTATACAGTATTTCGATGGCAGTTTGAGAGGAAGGCAAACGGTTACAAAGGATAACAGTACCGGAAACACGATTGTTGGAGAAACCATTTACGATCTTCAGGGCAGGCCCAACGTTCAGATTTTACCCACACCAACCCTTGATAGTGCGATTCACTATTTTACCAATTTTAACCGTTTCAACGGAATGTCTCCGGACGATGATCCGGCAAAATATTTTGATCTTACCGTAGTAAAATGTGATACTACACATTCGCTCAACATCGGTTATGGTAATGGACGATATTATTCTGCAAACAACGATTGGCTTACAGGATCCAGAGCTGAAACAAAATCCAAATACATACCTGATGCCCAGGGCTATGCCTTTACAGAAACAAGATTTACTGACGACGCTACCCAAAGAGTGAAGGAACAGGGCGGAGTGGGCATAGACCATCAGATAAAAGACAATGGTCATCAAACAAAATATTATTACGGAAAACCATCGCAGCCAGAGTTGGATGCCTTGTTTGGAACTGAAGCAGGTGATGCCAGCCATTATTCAAAAAACATGGTAAAGGATGCTAATGGGCAGTTGAGTGTAAGCTATGTAGATATGCATGGGCGTACCGTGGCTACCGCACTTGCAGGTGATCCTACCAGTGGTATCGACTCTATAATCAACAGTACGGATTACCCGATTCTTAATGCAACAATTAAAAATGATTTGTTAACTCCTGTTACCAATATTATACAAGGCAATTCAATAGTGTCTGTAAGTACCATACTGGTAGATGCTCCTAATACTTATACTTTTACCTATAAACTCACACCTGCAATATTGCAATTGCTGAACTGTAGTAGCCAGCCGGTATGCTTTGATTGCAAATACAATTTGGAAATATCTATTAAAGGAGAAGATTGTAATGATACCATACCCATTATTAAACGGTATGATAACCTGCAGATGGTTACCGCCAATAATTGTGATAGCTCAAAAGGTTTTGTCGGCGATGGTATAACAGTGGCTACTAAACAAATAGATTTGCCCGTTTCATTACATATGGGTTCTTACGTTATCCGCAAAACGCTAACCATTAATGATTCGCTTTTTCAAATCAGGAGAGATAGCGCTTTAAAGGTTTTGTTATGTAAGACACAGGATTCTATTTACCATCACATTTATGATTCATTGTCTGTCGCTTCAGGCTGTGGCGCACCCGCAACTACTGCATGTGATAGCTGTAATGCTAAGCTCGGTATATTCAGCGCATACAAAACCAAATACCTGACAGCCATTGCGCCCGATAGTGTAAGCGATGCATTTATTCATGCCCAATACAGTGACGATTCTACAGAATGTTCAAAAGCTTGCGGCGGAAACCTCAATCCCCAATTCTCCACTTTAAAAGGGTTGAGGGATCAGATGCTCAGGGATATGTTTCCCTTTACAGGACAATATGCAACGGATACCATTATAAAGGCTACAAATGGCCGCCCGGACTCTACCAAATTAGATGCGCATTATAATATTTTTACTTCGTCTTATTATATTGGAGGTACACAATTTAGTTCATCAAAACCTTACTATAAACATCCTTATTATGAAGCTGCCAGCGATAGCAACTATTATACGGGTGATCATATAATTGATACCAGTGTAAATTTAGCTACGATAACCCCTTCCTCTTTTGCAAATACTTTTCAAGATAGTTGGGCAAGCAGTTTAATCATATGGCATCCTGAATATTCCAAGTTGGATTACGCAGAGAAACATATGGCCGCATGCTATAACTGGCTGGACAGTATGCTAAGCTGTACTTCTTATGCTACGGCACTTAGTAAAGGATACACTGTGCCGGTAAAAATAAGTACGAGTACAATTAATGATCCTTATTTCCTGTTGTCCGGCACTTCGGCAGATATGGATACTATCAATACAAGACTTTATACCGCTATTAATGATAGTGTAGATGCTTCAGGAACTCACTATGCAGTTTGGAGAGGCCCTTCTATTTGGCAGGTAGCAAATAGCAGTGTATTGTGTGCTGCTACAGATAGTATTCATAAATACAGCTGTATTATGGGAACAACTGCTACAGGTCTCAGCAGTTCTGTTACAGCGGCTGCAGACAAAGACATAGTTTGGAATAATTTTAAGACGCTCTACCTTAGTTACCGAAATGAATTAATTACTCGGTATATTAATGGACATGCAACTTCTGCGCTTTCACAGGCAGATATGGATGAACTGACTAAACACGAAGGCAAACAATTAATATTTGCTGCTAACCAGGATATTGCCAATCAAAATAATGCTCCTTTCTGGGCTGGTATTACCAACCCGCATGCTACAGATACAACTGGCCTCGGGCATTATATAGATTCTGCAAAGCTGGATAACTGTCAGGGGCAGGTGCCGCTATGGAGAGCACGCCTTTTGCAATGTGATTCCCTTAAAAATTTATTGAATAAAGAACTTGGCAGTGATAGCTTAAAAGTAGACTCCATTATAAAAACCATAACTGATAGCCTTGTTATGATTTGCCACAATTCAATATCATCAACGCAGCCTTATGGAGCTTCTACAGTAAATCCTTCCTATGGAGGTGCACCACGCAGTTTTGAAGATGTAGTTAACAATGTATTTAGAGTCCGTGGAATAAAAGACTCAATTAACAAAGGAGGGTATTTTTGTAATCCTTTCTCAATTGATTTTCCTAAGCCTTATGGGCTCAATCCGCAGGTAGCTGTCAATTACACCCATACTTTAGATGACTGTGCCTGTAAGCAGTACGCAATTTTAAAAGAGGAGGCAGGAACTGCTGCAAATAGCTTTAGTACGATGAATCAATTTTTGCGGACTAATTATAATGATACACTCACCTGGGTATTATGGCAAGGCTTGCAAAAATGTGATACAGCGTATAGGGATACCTGTTGCACAAAAGCAGTAATAAATTCAACATCTCTGGTGCCTGGCTCCGGGGGAATAATACCAAATTGGGGAATAAAAGTTACCTATCAATTACCTCCCCATTGCGATTCCTGTTCAATTTACATGTATAAGAATGGAGATTTGGTTACTTCTTTTATTAATATCTGCGGCACTACTGAGAAAACTTTCTTTTCTATCACAGATACCTGCGCTTATTATACCTTCAGTATAGAATGCCATAATAAAACCTGCGGTTTATTAACCTCCGATCCGGCCTATTATGGCGGCAATTGCGGCATTTTGGGCAGGGGTGGCCCGATTGGCTTAGGATGTGAGGGCCCGATAATCGATTCAGTCAAATATACAGACAGTACGGCCTTAGCCCCAATCAGGGTCTATTTTGAAACGTCATATAGTTGTAATGATTGTACCGTGTACATGTATGATATGGATGATAATCCGGTCGGCTTTCCACAACAGATTTGTTTTGCTGATTATCTGGATTTTCAAGATCCTACTCCTTGTACTGATTATTATTTTGTGATTGTCTGCGATAACGACCTTTGTGGCCCCACTCAGAGTGATCCGGCATATTATCACGCTAATTGCGGGGGTAATCCGTGCCCGCCTCCGGTTATTAATTCTATTGATCTTATTCATCGAACCAGCCCGATAAATTTATTGCATATTACTTATGATTTACCCGATTCCTGCGATTCTTGTAAAATTATTATGTATGATCAAAACGGTAATATATTTTCTACCTACCACAATATTTGTGGTACAGTGGACACTTCATTCATTATATATGATGTGTGTGCTAACTATAAGTTTGTTATAAAATGCTACAATGCAACTTGTGGCGAAATGATTTCTGATACAGGTTATTATTTTAATAGCTGCACTACCAATTATCCATGCGAAAAATTTACGCCTATTACCTTAAGTGAATCAGTACCACTGCCTGCTTTTTTCAATTGCGGCTATGTTAAACCTTGTATAAGCTGTTATAAGCTGGTAAATGTGCTCACGCCCGAATTCAGGGGACTGAATACAACTCTGTACAGCGCCGTTCCTTATCTCGATTCCATTACAGATGATAAGGCAAAGAAAAACGCACTTTGGGCAAGGTTCCTCAACTACCGGACAGGGTTCTCCAAATCTGTATATGAATACATGGCAGCTTATAAAAACTGCAGCGCAGACACGCCGCTTATTACTTCATTATGTGCCTTCGATAAGCCACTGAATGATCCATCGGATTTATTTGTTCCCGATAGCCTGCCTTGTAAAAACGTTGAAACACAGGCGCAGTTTATCACCCAGCTGTTGTTTACAAAAATGAAGGATTCGCTGCTGGCTAATTTCGACAGCCTTTATATCGACAAATGCCTTGGTGCACAAAGCCACGAGCAGTTTTATGTAAGCTATAAACCTAAAGAGTACCATTACACGCTGTATTATTACGACCAGGCAGGAAATCTTGTAAAGACGCTTCCACCGGCCGCAGTAAAACCCAATTACGGAACAAACTACCTGGATAGTGTAGTGTCAGCACGTAATAATTCAACAGATTATGTCAATTATCTAAATAATACACGGCTGGCTACGCAATATCGTTATAATACACTCAACCAGGTGATAGCACAGCAGACACCCGATGCCGGTATCAGCCATTTCTGGTACGACAGGCTGGGCAGGCTGGTGGTAAGCCAGAATGCACAACAAATATTAAGCAATAAATACAGTTACACCCTGTATGATGTGCTGGGCAGGATAACACAGGTAGGCCAGAAGCAGCAAACGCAAACCATTTCGCAGGATACTACCCAAAATGATGTTGCGATGCGACGTTGGCTGGATGACGTAGCCGGAGGTGGAAGTTTGAAGGAACAGATAACACGTACAGTATATGACATCTCATATTATAATGGAGAAACACCACCGGCATTAACACCGATATTGGAGCAGAAGAATTTGCGTAACCGGGTAAGCTATACGCAAATCATAAACCAGGAACCTTCAGATTTTGCAACCAATGACAGCGCTTTTGTTAAAGCACATGAAGCCGCTACTTACTACAGCTATGATATTCACGGTAATGTAGACACGCTATTACAGGATTTGAGAGGGGCATTTGGTACAACCAGCGATTCAGTCAACCGGTTTAAAAAGATAGTATATGATTATGATCTGGTAAGCGGTAAGGTGAACAGGGTGGTATACCAGCCTGGCCGAACCGACGAGTTCTATCACCAATATTTATACGACGATGAAAACCGCATCATAAGCGTACAAACCAGCCACGATAGTATTTATTGGGAAAATGAAGCAGCTTATGAATATTACCGACATGGCCCATTAAGCCGTACCGTATTGGGCGAAAATAAAATACAGGGCCTCGATTACGCCTACACTATACAGGGCTGGCTTAAAGGTGTGAACAGTACCTCACCTTATAGTGGAGTTTATGATATGGGCCACGATGGCGCTCCTAATGGTAATGGTATTGCCCGGGATGCCTTCGGCTACAGCCTCAATTATTTCAGCGGTGACTATAAACCGATTGATGCAACCGTTGCACCATTTGTAACGGTTACCAACAGCCTGGTGACAGCATCAGATGGTGTTGCACCCGGCAAGGACCTGTTCAACGGCAACATAAGGGCCATGATGGTTAACGTGCCCAAGTTGGGTGAAGCAAAATTGTATGGCTACCGTTACGACCAGTTGAACCGTATCAAAGCGATGAACAGTTATAATGGGTTTAAAGATTCGATCAATACATTTACAGGCAGTAATACGCCCACTATGACGGAAGACTATCGGGAACGTGTAACTTATGACCCTAATGGCAATATTAAAACTTATGTAAGACATGGCGCAACATCCATTCATCTGACAATGGACAGCCTGGCCTACGGCTATAATTTTGATGGGCTGGGCAATTTGGTCAACAACAGGCTGCGGCATGTAAAAGATCCTGTAAGCAGTGGTAACTATACCGAAGATATTGATGACCAGTCCGATGATAATTACACCTACGATTCCATAGGCAATATGATGTCCGATGCACAGGCAGGTATAACCGCCATTACTTGGACTGTGTATGGAAAAATAAAGACTATTACAAAGGGAAGCACCACTATAGATTATACCTATGATGCCAGCGGCAATCGAATTAGTAAATCAGTTACAGTAAGCGGTGTCACCACCAAAACTATTTACGTACGTGATGCCAGCGGCAATGTAATGAGCCTGTATGCAAAAGATGCATCCATTAACAGCGGCGCCATCAGCCAAACCGAAATAAGTATGTACGGCAGCAGCAGGCTGGGGGTATGGAATATCAACCGCAATGTAGATAATAGCCATCTTGATACTGTTGATTATTCGAGTTATAGTAGTAAATTTATAAGAGGAAACAAGCTCTTTGAGTTAAGCAATCATCTAGGGAATGTGCTGACCACTATCAGCGATAAGCATATCGGGGTTGACAGCACTGGCGATAGTACTGTTGATTATTATAAAGCTGATGTGGTTACTGCCAATGACTATTATCCCTTCGGTATGGAAATGCCGGGTAGGAAGTACTCCAATGGAAGTGGGTACAGGTATGGGTTTAATGGGCAAGAAAAAGATAAGGAATTAAATGAAAACTTTACCACTGCAACATATTGGGAGTATGATGCCAGAATTGGAAGAAGATGGAATAGGGATCCAGTAGCAAAAGAATATGAATCTCCTTATGCTACATTTAGTAATAACCCTATATTTTTTAGCGATCCTAACGGTGATGACCCGGATAAACCAGCTGGCAAAGGAAGTAAAGAAGGAGAACAACAAACTACTTCCTGTTTTAAAATTGTTGGTAGAGGCATAGTAATAACAAAATCAGTGACATGGAACTGGCATGCTGGAGGACTTAAAACGGGCAAAACCAAAAAGGGTGCAGATGGTAAAGTTGGGGATGTTCTCACACAAGAAGGTTGGTATACTGATGAGGATTATTTCAAGGTTTTGAAATCAAGTTCTGCCGCCGATGCCTTAGGGTATCAATTAGTGAAGTCAGGTTTAGCAGTGTCAAATAGAGATTATAATTATGGTAGTGGTGATGAAGCAGAATTATCCAAATTTATCGGAACAGGACTTAATTCAAACGCATCATCGTTTTTGATTGGAGCCTCAAAATCATTAGTCTATGATGCCTCGGCACGTATAACTGGAAATATTGATTATGCTGGTTTCAATATAGAAGATATGATTGGAGTAGGCCTTCTATTGAAAGAAGGTTTAAAAATTGTAGGAACTTATGCATTAGCGAATCTTTCTAAGTCAATGGCAAAAAGCACCTTGGTAAGGAGTACTGTGGAGGATTTTGTTAAACTTTTTAAACCACTAAATGAATATGACTTAACAAAGACTTTATATCGAGGGATTACGGGCTCAGAAGGTCAAGGATCTTTTATATTTTTAACTGATGATGTAACAGTTGCAGCGAGTTATGCGACGAAGAATGGGCAGATTATGAGATACGAAATATCGCAATCCTCCATATTTAATCTGGAGCAACGTAGATTGCTTACCGTTAACCCTAAGGATATGCACATGGTAGGGGGAAAACAAATTTATCATACAACTTATGAGTTTAGTTTGCCAGAACTTCGAAAAGCTTTAAATCAAATTGGAACACCTAATAAATAATGAAATGAAATTTTGTTGTCAAAAATTTAACTCGGGTTGGTCTTTAAATCGTGTATCTCCCCTAAATATTAGAGTTGTCAAGATTGATTTAACTGAGGTACCCGAAATAGACCCAAAATATCCATACAGATTCTATATTACTATAGGATATGAAGAAGGAGAGAAAAATATACCATCAAGATTTTTAGACTATTGCCCTTATTGTGGTAAGAATTTATTTAAATTTTATAACTCAGACGTATACATAAATGAACCTAATCAAAGTTTCTTGCATTTATAGCTGTTATTTTCCTTCGCCTTCGTTGGTACGTTGCCGTTGTCGGTATGTCGGGTAGGCAAGTGCGTTGGCGTACCAACAAAGGCGAGTCAACCAAGCGGAGGTACCCACATCGGCGGAGGCTCGCCCAACTTTTTACTTCACTAGAATCATATCCTTATTTCGCATTTCTGTACCTGGCGCGATAAATAAGTCATATTTTATTGAATATAAAGACATATTTTTTCCTATTACGGAACCTAAGACAGGCATTAATTGATTTAAATATTTTCTCCTAAATACAAACGCAGAAACAAAGGAATCATTTTTATAAAATCAACGGGCAAAAATTAATCACTATTTTTGTTTTACAAAACAGCAGTTCTTTATCTACTTTTTAATCCTCTTCAGCAGGATTTTTTCAGGGCCTTTTTGAAATCGTTTTTTAGGGGGTCAATTTGAAATGGAGAGAGGGGGTCAGTTTAGCTGGGATTTACACATTTGGAGCAAATAGCAGAAAATTAACTAATGAAGATGAAGTTGTACAAACCTTAAAACCGATAGCGGATTATTTAAAGGCGTATCCTGATACAAAAATCACTATCTCAGGTAATACAGATTTAAAAAGTCCGACGACTTCAACTGTTAGCTCTGACGACCAAAACATTACAATTCAACAATTGATGGATGGAAGAGCACAAACATTAACTAAGGTTCTTGTAGAGAAATTGAAAGTTAATCCTGTACAAGTTTCTCAAAATCCTGGAACGCAAGGTTCTGATACTAATGGAAATATTAAAGTTATTCAACCAAAAAAGGTAGTAAAGAAAAAATCAGGTTAATATGATTGTGAGAAAAAAAATAACGCTTTATTTTTTATTTTGCTTGTCAATGATTTTTAATGGTTATTCACAACGCGTTTTAAAAGATACATCTTTAATTGAATGGAATTCTGAAAAAAAAATTTCTTGGAATAATTTTTTGGGTGAAGCTAATGCTGAATCATCTTTTAAAGCTGAATGTGTTACCTTTTTTAGGCGTAGCTTTTATACAAAAAATGATTCAGTATTTTGTAGAATTCAAACTTTTTTTAATCAGAATGAATCTTGGAAAAAAAACTTTTTTCTGGATGATGGATATGACCTAAACCATGAACAGATCCATTTTAATATTACAGAATTTTTTGCAAGAAAATTAAGGCAAATAATATCTTTAAATGATTTAAATGAAGAAACAATTCAAAAAAAGTATGACGAAATTGCAAAAGATTGTGATGATTTTCAAAAAAAGTATGATGAACAAACAAATCATTCAATAAATATATTAAAGCAAAATGAATGGACAAAAAAATTAACAGACTTATTGTCTTCCCTATCTTTATTTACCGAACAAAGTATTTATATTAAGCATCCAATTTGTCGAATTTGCTGGGAATAGCCATCTTTTCGCCTTTATAGAAAGACTTTGTGCTTTCGTGGATGACATCGAATCGGTCGCCCTTTCGATAACTCACCGCCGCTTGTGAAAGACAAGGCGGTGAGTTATCGACCCTAATCCACCACATCCTTAAATGAAAAAAGTAAATAGGAATATTACAATTTTAATAACAGCAATATTTTTAATTGCTGAAAGTTGTGGTCACACCATATCTTCAGACAAATTTGTCTATGATATAAAATTCGACAGTCTTTATAAAGCAATTTCGAATACGGATACATTTTTTTTCGAAAACAGCAAGAATGGAATTGATACTTTTATTTTGACTAAAACAGATTCAGCTCTTGTCAATCGTGTCAATTGTTTCATGTGTACACCGGTTGGCAAAACTGTGTATAGATATTATAAGCAATACCCTATAAATTATTGGTCGGACACCGTTCTGGAAAATCAAGGGACATCGCAAGAGAAAAAAGTAGCTAGAGAGGTGCCCTTGGTTACGATTGCTACGTCTTTAGACAGCAATTCCAACACAGCATACATTTCCTTCAAGAACTTTCATTGCAACATTGAAAATAGTATTGGTAAGCCTTCGATCGATACATTAAGGATAGGCGGGAATCTCTTTGTTAATTATTATATCTTAAAGTCAACGGCTAAATCACTGGTTGTGAATAACGCTGATGTCGAAACCGTTTATCTCTCTCAAGTGAGGCACTCTCTTTTTTAGAAAGAGAAAGCTTTAATTGTTTAGCGGTATGTTTCATAAATGATGATTGAACATTGGAGAGGGTAAAAGCAAATGTGGGTTGCCAAATTAAATGGATGTGGTTATTCATGATGACGAAAGCATTTAATATTATTCGTTTTTCAGCTACCAAAAATTTAAGGCTGTCGATAATAATTTCTTTATGCTGGTTATCTAAAAGCAAATGCTTCCACTCAAGGATTGTTGCTGTGTAAAATTGCGGGTATTGGATGGGGTATGTGGGATTCATACACTAATGTATGAAAAAAAATATTTCCTCTTAGTGATGAAGGCAATCATTGATAGATAAAAAAGCGAGGGCCATTTATAGTTAGCCTGGTTAATAATTTTTGTAGTAGGACTTCGTTTAAGATAGTAAATCTTTTCGTATAGCGAGCATACGCCGCTGGTCGAAGAGCCAGGCGGCGGCGAAGATTGTTGCGACGAATGATGCGATGATACCCACGACGGCGGAAGAATTATCCCGTTGGAATATCTTGAATTTCGTTTAAAAGTTGTTCTCCTTCAATTTTACTTAGGGAAGTGTTAACAACTCTAATGTAAAGTCCGCGTAAATAAAAATCTTGCAAATCATAAAAGTCTTTTATTTTTTTATTTTCTCGTATTAGAACTAACATAGTTGTTCTTATGACAATTCCTTTCATTGTATGTAATACTGCTTCTTCCAAGTATCTAACTTCTTCATAATTTACTATCTTACTTAAACCAGAGCTACCAGGTTTTCCCCTGTCAATACCCCAAGTATTTTTTTGCCAGCCCTCTAATTTAGTCCAGTCCTTTTTGATTGTTGGAAGGATTATGTACTTAAATACTGGCATTTCTGATTTAATATTATTCGTTTTACCAATTAAATTTAATTTAACTTCCTTATTTCTTATGTTTGGAGCTTTGATTAAAGGCACAGGCCCAAACAATATTTTATGAGTTTCTATGTAACTAATATTAGCTAATTTATTGATTTGCTTTTCTATTAAATCAAATACGTATATCAATCGTCCGTCGAAAGAAAACAAATCACTGAAGTCTACAAATTCACAATAAGCGAATCCTTGATTATGCTCAAGTTCAAAACGGAAAATCTTTCCGGAATTTTTTAAAACCATTTTATTTAACAATTTTATATAGACTTTGCCAATCAGGTATATTATCTTTTAACCACGTGTCAGCGGCTTTCAAAACCTTGACAAATGTCATTTGAGTTAAATTAGATTTATACTCGTTTACAACATCACTTAGACCAGGTTCCTTTCCATCAATATCAATAAATTTAATGGGATTATTTCCTGCAAATTGATAAGTAGAATAAAAACAATATTCTTTAGTTAGTGGATCTATAGACAAAAACTTGCTTATACGTGGATTATATATCCTAAATCCATAATCGTAAATATTTCCATCTCCTTCGACTTCATCAGATTTTTCCTTCCCATTAAACCCATACTTGTACCCACTTCCATTAGAATATTTCCTTCCCGGCATTTCCATACCAAATGCATGGTACTCACAATGCCCCTAACCCTTAGCCATATTGGCTATCAAAGAACTAATGTATTCGTAAGATAGCCATTTTTTGCTTAAAATGCACTTTTTTAACCTTAAAAAACGGTCATTTATGAGCACCAAAGAGTATGCATTAACACCCCTTTTTGATAAGTTTTTAAAGTACAGTTATAAAGGCCGCCGCCTGAAAGCAGATGGCAGTAAAATCAAGCCCCAAACAATAGATAACTATGTGTATGTATTGCGTTACCTGCAGGAGTATGAAAAAGAATATAACATCACTTTACGCATCAGGGTAATGAACGGCTACAACAAACGGACTTTTATAGCAGAGCGTAATTACTGGAAAAAATTTTATAACCAGTTCACCGATTTCTTATACACCAAAAAAGATTGTTTTGATAATTATGTAGGTACTGTCATAAAAGTGATCCGCATATTTTTCAATTTTCTCAATAAAGAAATGTCCATACAAACCGGTGAATTTTATAAAAGTTTTTATATCTGTAAAGAAGATGTACCTATCATTACACTTATGCCGGAGCAGCTGCAATTTTTAATTTGTGATACCGCCTTTGAAGAAAAATTGTCCAAATCCTTACAAAAAGCAAAAGACGTTTTCGTGTTTGGGTGCACGGTAGCTTTAAGGGTATCCGATCTTTTTGCCATTAAGTTTACCGATATTGAAAGAGTAGGGGATGCTTATTACCTGCCTGTAAAAACTATCAAAACAAGTACAGCCGTAAGGATTAAGTTGCCGGATTATGCCATTGCAATAATTAAAAAATTTAAAGCTGCTGCAAGAAACCGTAAAACAATTTTCCCGCCGATACCCCGTACAAGGTTCAATAATCAAATTAAAGATATTGCTGAACTGGCTGGATGGACAAATGATACCGGGAGGCAAAGAAAAAAGCGTGGCGTAAATACTAAAACAATCACCAGGGCAGATAAAACCTGCTTTCGTTTTTGCGATCTGGTATCTTCGCATGTCATGCGCCGCACAGCCATCACCACCATGTTGATGTTTGGCATGAAAGAACATGTGGTGAAAAAGATATCCGGCCATTCGGATAACAGCAAATCTTTTTACCGCTATGTAAACCTGGTGCAGTCTTATTTGGATAATGAAGTGGATGAAGTGTTTAATAATCTGGTGAAAGTGGCGTAGAATAAATGCCGATTAGTTAAGCTTGCCTTTGTACACATTTTTGTAATTAAAATTATGTATATATTGTTTTAATTCTGGTAATATAGCTTTCGGTATTTTCGTAAAGTCAATTTCACAAACTGTGTATGTGGTAAAATTGTATGTGAGAAAATTTTCTGTGCGATTAAATATATCATGTGAAAGCTATGATAGTGAATACTTCTCAAGCTCTCTCATGTCCACCAATTTGTTTTTAGTCCATGAAGCAAAAAAAGAATAAACCCCGCCCTGCCGGTACTTTAAAAAATGTTTCTGACAAATCTGCCATTGGAAAAATGAATCGTCATACCTGAATTTGGGAACAGGTTTAGAAAAGTGGGAATATTTTTGAGATAGTCCATAAATGCTTTCCGTCGTTGGGCAAGATTTCATAAAATAGAGCTATACATTAATGACAAAGCCCCCTTTAAGGGCTTTGTCATTAGATGCTGGTGCCTGCAATTACTTTTATCCGGCAGCTTCTGCAGCAATTCAGCTTTTTAATTTTCTCGGCCTAGTCATAACTCTCAATATTCCGTATCATCTTCTGCAGGAACCTTTTCACCGTATCCTTTGATTCCGGGTCCACCTTGTCACTGTACTTTACCAGGCTCTCTGCGCTGAATCCCTTCTGTGTTTTATTGCCCAGGCAGCCCGCTGTTTTTTCCAGGAGGGTCTTGTAGATTTCCTGCGGTGCACCGCCCGCATCGATAAAGGATTTGTGCAGCAGGTAGATCTCCGCACCCCTGAAGGGGACAGTCACCAGTTCTTTCGGGTAGGCGGTGGCGGTATTTTTGGGGACGGGGCCGTTTTTGAGGTTCGCGGCCTCCTGTTCCAGTGCCAGCAGCAGGCTGGCCTTTACCGGTGGGGCATAGGGGCGGAGTGCCGCGCCCGGGCGTTCCTGCTGTAAGCGGAGGAGGCGTTCAGCCTGCTGCAGTTGCCCCAGTTTGCCTGCCACTTCCCTGCTGTCTTTAAGGGCAGAAAGAGTTCCCCGCAGGTGGTGGAAAATAAAAGCCGGGTGGTTGAAGTTCAAATACACCAGCAGTTCCCGGGTAAATTCCAGCGCAGGGATATTTTCGGGTATGCGTTGGAGTTCCAGCAGTTCTTTCAGCAGGTCTTTCTGGTAGGCCAGTTCATTGTATGAGCACCCGGGGCTGTCGCAGAATCTGGTGAAGTTATCCAGCAACAGGCGGCTGAGGGTTGAATCAATTTCAGCCCTGCTCTGCAGGATCTTTTCCAGTTCGGTTATGCCACGCCGCAAGTCCTGCCGGGCCAGGTCTAGGTAGCTGGCGGGCACGGGCGCCGTGCGGTCAAAATATTTACCGAAATAATCTTCAAAGAAATCCAGGATGGAACTGGCATGGCTGCTGAGGCTGTCGTAGAACCCCGCAAGTTCCGGGGCAGCTGCCTTATAACGGTACAGCCTGTCCAGCATTTTGATAAGTACCGCCTGGTGGAACTGGACGTAGAATTCCATTTTTTTGGGCTTCGGCTCAGCGTAGATATTTTCCATTAAGTTCGCCCGGAGCTGATCCCGCTCTGCGGCGGAGGCAGCAATAAGCTCCCTGAGGATTTTGGGGCTTGCGTTTTGCACGTTTTCAGGGGACACAGTTTTACTGTTCAGCGTATCCCAGGGCTGGAGGGTATAGTTCATAGGATGATTTTAGGGTTCGGCTGACCGGTAGTGCCGCAGGAACCTATTCGAGCAGGCGGAGTTCCAGGGCGAGCCTTACCAGTGCGGCCGTATTCTTTACATTCATTTTCTTTAAAAGGTTCTGCCGGTGCGTGTCCACGGTGCGGCGGTTCAGGAAGAGTTTTCCTGCGATCGCAGCGTTGGTCATGCCCTGCACAATATGGTGCAGCACTTCAAGTTCCCTGCCGGTGATCTTGTACTGCCGCAGTTTCCTGGATACATCCCTGTTTTCCGATGCGTCAATCATCGCCAGGGCCGCTTCACTGCAGAGGTACTTTTTCCCTGCAAGCACGGTCCTGACCGCGGTAAGCAGTTCGGCCGGTGCAATGCTTTTCAAAACATAACCAAGGGCCCCGGCATCCAGCATCGCTGCAATTACAGGGTACTCGTTATAGTTGGACAGGGCCAGTATTTTTACCGCTGGCCGGAACCGTAAGATGCGCTCAGTGGTCTGGGCCCCTGTTATGCCTTCCAGCCGGTAATCGATGATGGCCAGGTCCGCTTCAGACTTCGCCAGGTAATGGAGCGCTTTCTCCCCGCTGTCGGTTTCATGGACCTCCAGGTCAAGTTCCTTTCGGAAGGACTGCAGCATGATCTTTAGCCCGTACCGCAGAAGCTGGTGGTCATCCACGATAAGGATTCGGGTTGTTTTGCCGGTTGTTTCAAAAGTATCCATCTGCTAAAAATAACCACAAAACAAAACTGTTGCTTACGTTGAAAGACGTAGCAAAGCTATCACTTTTCCTGTGGGTGCCTACGTGAAAAATCACGCCTCTTCCGGGGAGAATTCACAGGGGCAGGTTCAGTTTAAAAAGCGGTGCGCGTGGAGGAGGGCGGTATAATTTTATACTTGAAAAAATGCAGCATGGCCCTTACAAAAAAGATATTCCTTTTCCTCGTTCCCCTGCTCCTGGTATTGCTCTTTGCCTATACCGGCGCCTCAAAACTGCTGGGCCACGCGAAATTTTTGGCGCAGCTGGAAAAAGCCGGTTTTGAAAGTACAGCTTTAATGGTCAGTTACGCCGTACCGGTAGCGGAGCTGCTTATTGCAATACTCCTCTGCACTGCCAGGTTTAGGCTCACTGGTATTTACTTAGCTGCCACCGCCATGTTCTTTTTCACCGGCTATGTACTGTTTATCCTGTCGCGGGGCCCTCTTCCCTGCAGTTGTGGCGGCGTGCTTGCTGCAATGAACTGGAAACAGCATTTGTATTTCAATATTATTTTTTTAGTGCTTTCAGTGGCCTCACTGGCACAACACAAAAGCTATTATGCATATAAGGGAGTAAGCCGAAAACCTTTGACAGAGTAGGCAGCATCGTTTCACCAGCACTGTTCAAAAGGGAACAGTAAGGGTACTGTTATTTTTTAAACATTTTAAAACATTTTTTATGAAAAGATTTTCAATCGGCCTGGCGGTATTGCTTTTGGCCATCGGTTTTGCGGCTTTCACCCCGAACAAAGCCGCGCACAAATCGTTCACCTATACGTACAAGTACAATGGTACTTCGGTGGCCGATGAAAACGACCGTACAAAATATGTGTTGTCGTCTTCAACCAGCGGTTGCGAAGACATCGAGGATGACATGATCTGCCAGTTGCAGAGCAACTATGCCCCCGACGGCAGTAATCATCCGAATTTCCCTTCAGGCAGTTATAGTGTAAGGCTTGATACGGATAACAACGGTATTTCTTTATGGCAACCCGAACCATAAACAGGGACATTGAAAAAGGGCTTGCAGACTGCAAGCCCTTTTTTTATCTCGGGTTCTGTGCCATCCCGCTTATGGCGATCACGCTGGCAGGTATGGGCAGCGCATAGCGGTTGTCCTCCGGCGGCAGCGTATAATCCACCCCGTTCAGTTTCCTGCGCAATGTCACCTGCCAGTCCGTTTCCCTGTTCAGCCTTTTCAGGTCCATCCACCTCAGGTCCCTGAAAAGCAGTTCCTTCCTTCTTTCAGCAAGGATGATGCCCAGCGCGGTTTTTTTGTCGGCCGCACTGAAAGGGATAAAACTGTTCGTCTTCCATCTTGTCACCAGCAGCGCATTCAGCGCCGTCATCGCCTCACTCAGCTTCCCGGTCCTTGCAAGACATTCTGCCTGCACCAGGTAGACTTCATCGGTAGCCACGCCGTTGAACAATGCTGCCGACTGGTTGTAGCTTCCCCGGAAGGCCATGGTGCCATTGGTATTGGCCTTGAAGAAAAGCGTTTTCCGCAGGTCGCTGGCGTCATAGCTTTTGTATAATGCCGAATCCACTATGGCCCTGGTATTGCCCAGTATCTGTGGCGTCGACATGATGGTATGCATGATCACTTCGCTGTTGTATAACGGGAAGGGATAGGCGGCTGAAGAAAGCAGCGTATTGTAGTTCATCAGGGTACTGTTCAGTGCAAGACACCGGTTCGCATACGCCAGCGCGCTGTCATAGTTGTTCATCAGCAGGTAGGTCCTCGCCAGCAACGCATATGCCGCCGGCCTCGAGGGCCGCAGCACATGCACCGGCGTGACGGGCAATAGCGGCGCGGCTGTTTTCAGGTCACCTGTGACTTGATCATAGCCGGCCTGGAGGCTGGAACGGGTGCTCACAACATTGTAGTCGGAACTCAGGCGCAGCGGGATACCCATATCATTTCCTGCGGTAGCGGCATCGTAGGCTTTTGTAAAGTATCCTGTAACGGTTAGGAATGCACGGGAACGCAGGAAAAGTGCTGAACCCTTTACATTGTTCCAGGCTGCCGGGTTGCTGCCCGGGGCGATTTTGTCCAGGCTCTCCAGGGCGACGTTACAGATCGAGACCATATCGTAGCACCTAGACCACCCGTTGGGGAAGTCTGTGCCTGTAATATCATCGCCCCATATATAGGTATTCTTTAGCGGCTGGCTCGAAGTCGCATTGTAGGTGGCGTCGGTAACATAGTAATTGTCTGCGCTCACTTCTCCCGATCCCGGGAAAACAGTATTGAAAGTACTTTCGTTGTCAAGCAGCCCCTGTACTGATATAACGGTAGTGGGCAGCTGCAGTTTGGCATCCGGTTTCTGGTCCAGGTATTTTTTGCAGCCCGTCAGCAGCAGTAATAAGATCCATATATATTGTTTCATAAACGTTATTTTTTTATTGAAAGAATAGTTTGATGCCCAGGGCAAATGCCTTTGTCGGTGGCAGGTCAGTGGTGGCATAATCCGGGTCCAGCCCTTTTTTGTTCGCCCGCCAGAGGATACCCAGGTTGCTGCCGTTGGCAAAGCACTGCAGCCTCCATTTGAGCGCCCGTAACGGGATGGTGTAGGCGAGGTTTACGAACTGCAGCCGGATATGATCCCCCTTTTCTGCGGCGGCGGACGATAAGGTATAAAAAGCATCCCTGTTGGAAATATTGGGGTAGACCATCGCCGGTACGTCAGTGAACGCCTCGTCACCTGGTTTTTGCCATCTCCTCGCATAATCATCCGTGCTCAGCCGGTCGTTGAGGAAGAGCGCCGCATAATTCAGGAGCTTGCGCTTGAAATAATAGCCCAGCTTGTAGCTGACGTTTACCGACAGCTCGAAACCCTTGCAGGAAAAGGCATTGGTCACCGAACCAAAGAACTGCGGCAGCCCCGGGCCGTTGTACTGGAGGTCACTTACGGTGATGGCAGAACTGACCAGCGAATTGTAATCGGTGGACAGTTTGCCGTTCAGGTAGCCCTGCGGGTTACCCGAAGCGTCCAGGCCGCCCCAGTAAAGGCTCATCACCGAATGCACTGGGTGGTCTTTCACGGCTCCGGGCCCGCTGCCGTCGTTGACATACACCGTGCCCTGATTGCTGAGCAGGTAGGACGCCGTCACCCTGTCGGTGTTGTAGCTGAAGAGAAGATTCGTGGTCCACCTGAATTGTCCCCTGGTGTTGATGGAGTTCAACATAAGGTCGACGCCCTTCCCCTTCATGTCCGCCACGTTTTTCACGATGCCCGTGCCCGATACCCCGGTGGTCTGGTCAAGGATGACATTGGCGAACAGGTCGATGCCTTTTTTGCGGTAATATTCGATGGTGCCGGAGATGCGGTTGTTTGTTGTCCCGAAGTCGAGGCCGAAATTGGTGATGGCATCCTGTTCCCACCGCAGGTCAGGGTTGGGGAACTGGCGTATGCGGTAGGTCGTCAGCCCGGTGGTAGTGGAGTTGCCGTTGGCATAGACCGTCACCACGCCGCTTCTTGTCGGGTCAGCGTTACCGGTATACCCGAAGCTGGCGCGCAGTTTCAGGAAAGGGAAAAGCCTGGAATGGTAGAATTCCGCCTTCGACACAAGCCATCCGCCACCCACTGACCAGAGCGGCGTCCACTTGCCGTTGGTGTTCACCCCGAAAAGATTGCTCGCGTCACGGCGCATGCTGCCGGTCAGGGTATACTTCCCGTCATAGCTGTACGCGGCATTGCAGTAGAAGGACACGTAATGCTGCAGCTGGTCGGTGAACTGGTTCTCGCCGCCCGGCACGATCGCCCTGTCGCCGTTGGGCAGCAGGGTGAACAGGGTCCTGAAATCAGTGGTCCCCGCGGTGCCCAGGTCATTGTCATAGCCGTAGGTACGGTAGCTTTCAGCGGTATGGTGGATGGAGCGTACTTCGCTTCCCGCCAGTGCCGTCAGCCGGTGAAGCCCCCACCTGCCAGAATAGTTCAGCTGCCCCCGGTAGCTGCTGGCCGCAAGATCGGTATTGTTGATGTCCAGTATACCGCCCAACGGAATATTATAAGTAACTACACCTGCGGTACTGACCTGCGAGTACTCGTTCACGTAAAACCTGGCGTTGTAGCTTTGAGCGTCGCTCAGCGTCCTTTGCTGGACATGCTGGGTTTCGGACTGGTACTTCAGGTCGATGCTGAAACCTTTGTAGAGGGGATACTGTGCCCCGATATTGAAGACGGTGCTGCTCGTCCTGGCCGATGTATAATGGTGTTTGTAATCCTCGGTAGGATAATAGTTCCAGTCCAGCAGCTTTCCTGAGTACAGCGTATCGGTGTAGGCGCCACGGTAGGCCCTTGCAAAACCCGTGGGGCTGCTGTCATCGTTATAGAGTTTCGAATAGGGGTAGAGGTAATCGGTGATGCCGTATCCATCCTTCCCGGTTTGGGTGCTCATGCCCGTAACCTGCAGGCTGGTGCTGATCCGCAGTTTGCCCAACGGGGTGAAACTGTTGTCCAGGCGCAGCGATTTACGCTCCATGGTTTCCGAAAGGCTGCCCAGGTTAAAATCATAACCGCCTCCTGCCAGCCAGGCCATCTTTTCGCCGCCACCCCGGAAGTTGATGGCATACTGCTGGTTGAGAGCAGGCCGGTAATAATGGTCGCGCAGGTCAGCCCTGATATCACTGTTGCGCATAGCTGCTATTTGCGCATTGGCATCGGCAGCGGAAATCAAACCCCTGGATTGCCGGTCCAGCAGTTCCACTACCGGTGATACCACGGGGTGGGCGGAACTCGTCAGCTGGCTGGTATAATAGCCCTTGGCGTAAAGGAACTGTTCCAGGTCAACATAGTCCGCGGGGGCAATGCTGTGCAGGGCATAGGGATCGGGCTTTCCGGTCACCTGCACACTGCTGTTGAAGTCAATGGACAGGGGCTGGTAATATTTGCCTTTCTTGGTCGTAATGACAATGACCCCGTTGCCGGCCCTGGTGCCCCAGATGGAAGCCGCAGTCGCATCCTTTAACAAGGTTACCGATTCGATCAGGTTGGGGTTGATGGCATTGATATCGCCCTCGTAGGGAAAATTATCTAAAATGACCAGCGGTGCGGTATTACCGTTGATGGTGCTGAGCCCGCGGACCGTGATCGGTGGCATGCCACCAGCCTTGTGCGCGATGACGACGCCCGAAGCCACAGACTCCAGCCTGCTCAGGATACTGGGTCCTACCTGCAGGTTAAGCGTCGCATTGTCGATATGGGTGAAGGAACCCGTAGCGCGGTCCCTGGCAATGCTTTGATAGCCGGTGTTGAGCACGGTAACACTGTCCAGCGCAACGGGCCTGTTTTTTTTGGTGCTGTCCTGCCCGTAACTAACGGCGCAGGATACCAGCAATAATAAAAGAAGTGGATATTTCATGTCAGTGATTTGTTTTGGTGAAAGTTGTTTTGGTTAACACAAGCATCGGCAGTTCCCGCATGGCAGGTACCAGTGCAAGCCCGTATTCAGGCAGTACCTGTTGCAGCCCAGTGATATCATGGATACTGGAGACTTTAAGGTCAATGGATACCGGTGCCGAATACCCTGTCTCATCCAGTACAACGGGCAGGAAAGCTTTGCCCGTGGACTGGAAATTCATTTCAGTGACCAGGAATCCCGGGGGCCGCTGCTGCAGTACCCAGTTGCCTTGGTCTGCTTTCAACAGCCCCGCACTACCGGGCAGGGTGGCCCTGTTTTTTAGCAGCAGGCTGTCTTTCAGGATCAGCACATAACATCCAACTGTTGTTTTTTCAATCCTGCTCCGGATCCCGAACTGCCGGTCAAGGTCAGCCTGCATAAAACTTTCCTGCAGGGCGGTTGATGCGGCAGCAGGCACCCACTGTTCATAGCAGAAGCTGTAGGCAGCCTTCCAGCGCATATCCAGGCTTTTGGGGAACAGGTAAGCTGCCAGGGCAGTATCTGCAATAACGCGGTTGCCGGGAAGCCCCGGGTAGGCGTAATGGTACAGGGCCAGCAGCGGTTTATTGATAAAGTACCTGCGTTTCATGGTGCTGTCCGCCAGGGTCTCCTGGCCCACAGAGCCGCGGGCGCCGTTCAGGAAACGGGTAAACATCGAACGGTACAGGACAGCCGAAAGAGGCCCGCCGTTGCCGTTTTCGATCAGCGGCCTGCCGGCATCAAAATCCATCTGGTCAGCTTTTGTAAAAAGGCTGACAGGCTTTTTATCAAGGACCGCCTGGATATGGGCAGCCGTGACTTCGCTGGCGCCGGTAATGGCGGCAACCCGGCCATGGTACACCCAGATGGTATGGGGGATGCCCATGTGCGGGAACAGTTGCGCCAGCTGCTCCCCGCCCAATACTACCGGCATGGCATACCTGCTTCCGGAGGGCAGGCGTTTGCGGTCCAGCAGGGCAGTAACTTTTTTGGCATCATCCCCGCTCCCGGGATTATTCACCAGCAATACCTGCATAAGGCCTTTGAACTGTTCCTGCAGTGAATTCAGTTCAGGAAACGCTTTGATACAGGAACCACACCAGGTGGCCCAGAAATCCAGCAGCAGCAGTTGGTCTTTATACGCAGCAAGAGAAGTGGAGGTAAAGGGCGCATTTAGTACAGTCGTAAAAACAATATCAGGAACGCTGTCACCAACGGATAAGGATTTTAAAACGGGCGGGGTTTGCGCCATGCTCAGTACAGGGCATAGCAGTAGCATATAGCAAGAGATCAGTTTCATTGCAATCATTTTAGTGAGAAATAAAGTTGTCGGTATGGTACCGGCTGCTAGGTGGGGTTCTTGGGCTTGCGCTGGTTGAAGACCTGCGGCTTGGCGGCCAGCCACTGCGCACATTTTTCCGAGGTGCAGGTGGTTAAAAAGGAACGGGTTTCAGAAGGAGGAATGATTTTTACCTGATGGGTATAGGTTTCCAGGACGTCTTCAACGATTAAGGAAGCCACCAGTTTATTTTTTACGATTATGGAAGCATAGCGCAACAACAGGCGCTGGTAACAGTTGACGGTATTGATGAGTTGATGGACAGCAGGATCCATAGTGGGGAAAGTATAAGAAGCGGCGCCCGTCGTTTCATTACTGAGACCTGAGAAAATATCCCTGTAAAAAAACAGGCGGCCGCCTCCTAAGAAGTTATGTGGTGTATTCCATCTCATTGTTGTGGTTTCTCAGGTCACAGGAATGAGAGTGAATTCAAATATAAAAATTATCTAATTATCTAACAAATATATTTTCATCGCTTCCAAATGTTTTATAAATGCTTGTTCTTTTTGTTAGTGGCAAAATATCAAAACAAAGAAGAAACTGAAAAAATAGGAAAACAGATTTCCAAATTAAGAAAGAGTAAATCCTTAAGTCAGGACGAGGTCGCGTTTATGAGTGGGTTTGCCAAATCTACCATTGCTAATATTGAGAAAGGCTCTAATACAGATATAAGTCATATTATAGAAATAGCGAAAGCTATAGGCATCCAACCAAGAGAAATATTTGATATTGAATTTCAGTTAAGTCCGAGATATAAACTATCCCCAGATAAAGCCAATAAACTTCGACTTACTGAAAAAATATCTAATCTAATTACCGATAATGTGTTTTTTAAAACACCTAAATTTGTTAAGGATGTAATTTTAGAGTTAAAAAATGATACTGATATAAAAATTGATTCGACACATGTATCGGTTACGCTAATACGCTTTTCTAGTGAGGGGAAATTGAAATATGGAAAAGTTGGGAGAAATAATTTTTATTCCGAAAATTTATAGAGAAAACTGCCTCATTGTAGAAAGGATTTGATTTTATCGATACAAATTTCCTTCACAAGTAATTTCATTTTAGAAATTTTATCTAAAAGCAAAAGAGCTTCATCCTTGGTTATTTTGTAATCATTTTTATACCGGGCATCGATATATCCCTTCTTTAGCAAGTTGAATAAATGCGTTTCCATCGCATCATCTGTTGGAAACGGAAAGATTAAATACATTTCGCGTGAAAGATGTTTAGAGTATTGTCTTAATATTTCTAGATTATGAGTTTTTGGTTTATAACCAGTGAATACTAATAAAATAGTATTATAAAAACATTCTGTCGTTTGATGCAATTCGAATGCTGCTAAGTTTAGTTCGTTTTGTCCAATATTAAATACCGCGCTATTTAATAATGCGTTTCCATTTTTAAACCATTGATCAAAATAGCCTTGGGCTATTTGAGTCTTTTCATCTTGAGATAGTTCTCGTGAACTTGCAAAGGGGATTTGATTTATTTCCCAAAGCAATATGCCTTCTTTAATTATGTCGCTAAAAAAATACTGGCCAATCTCTAATCCTTCGTTTACATATTTTAAGCTGTGTATTATTGGGTTGACAGGAGTTTTGAATAAGTTCCGGGTGCGATTAATAATCTTATCTTTTAGAACAAATTCTTTTTCATCGCTTGCTTTCGACACTATTAAAAAATCGAAGTCGCTTATGTATTCATATAGAATCCCATCTTCAAAATACTTATCTTCTACCCAAGTGTTGGTTGCGTAACTACCGAATAAAATTATTTTTTCCGGATTTGTTACTTCTTTAATAATATCAACAATATGCAGAATTTGATCCTGCTTTATTTGGGGAAGAAAAGAAAGGGATGTTTTCATGGTTAAATTTAGGGAATAAAAATAATATTTTATGTACAGTATTATTAAATTAGACTCAGGTAATTGAAATATTTATTAGTCGTTTTTATAATTGAGAAAATGTGATATGAACTGGTAGTATTCCAACACGCTCTAGGAATAAGCCTTCATAAATGTCTATCACCTCTGTCGAAAATCGTATATGATTGTGATTAATTAATAGGTCAGGGCTTTTGTTTAAAGTACGACGTAATAACTCACTGAGATTATTTTCGCAGCAAGCTAATTCTCTATATTCAAACGACAACTGGCCTAGGATAATATAATCCAGCAATTGTTCTATGGTTGCAATAGGAAAAATGGCTCCTTCGCGTTTCACGCATAAGAAAAAAGAGTGACCATAAGTATTTTTCAACAAATATGCCGGGTACTGATTAGCTGTCAAATCTACTGGTTCCAATAGGTGGAAAACCGGGTGGTTCAGATCAAGATAGGTTGATTCCAGTTCATCAATACTGTATTCGAGAGCCGTATCATCAATCAATAAGGTTTTGGTAGTAATAGTTATGTTCGGCCGTACAGCGAGCCTTTTAAGTATTAGATTATGAATCCTAGTGGTTGTTCCAGATGTATAACGAATCATAGTATTTAGGTATTCGGTAACAGGAACCGGAAGGATAAGATTGTTTTGATATACAAGTTCGTCAATATGTTCTGAAGTGGTGATTTCAGGTGTCATACCAAGCACAGTACGGAAGTCCATATTCCTTTGGTGCAACCTACTGTACATGATATCTTCGACCGAGCCTGGATAGAAAAGGTTATAGAAATAAAGTACGGATTTTTTCTGACCGAAACGGTCAATCCTGCCGAAGCGCTGCAATACTCTTGCTGGATTCCAAGGAACATCTACATTGATCAGGACATTGGCAGCCTGTAGGTTGAGTCCTTCAGAAGCTGCATCAGAGCAAATGATCAATGGAAAATCACCGTGACTGAATTGTTCGGCGATACTTGTCCTTGAATGATTTTCAATTCGACTACCCTGAATCGTTTGAATAAGGTTGCCCTGGAAGCGACCAAATTTAAGGTTTGGTCTTTCACCAAGTTTGTTAACAATAGAGTTCGTGGTCGAAGTAAACCTACTGAAGACAATGACCTGATCTCCTTCCTCAAGATGGCGGTTTATTAGCTTAAGCGCTGTGGTGATTTTCGGATCATGGATTTCCGACTGAAAGAAATTATTCCTTTCGATATTAACAAGGATTTCATTGATGTATCTGATATCCCTTAGAGCGATATTGGCAAGACCCTCATTTATAACGACAGCTTCTGTTTGTAGCCCTTCTTCTTCTTCACCTTCAGTTTCTTCCAATGTTACTGCGGCATTTTGTTCCAGGTAACCACTAGCAATAATAGCCTCCAGCTTCTCTTTCCTTGCACGGAGTGTATCATAACAGGCACGGAAGGACGAAACTATCCGCTGGGAATAAATGGTTTTCACAAACCCAAGGCCTTTGGCACCTAAGGCAGCCCTTTCAAAGTCAAACAATATATGCTGAATGTAGGCTGATGCCAGGGTAAAAATCCTTTGCTGTTGTTCATTGATAGACACTGGTGTTGAAAATAAATTTACCTCAGGGAAAACATATCCAACGCTGCGTAACAGTTGCCGAGTATTTCTTAATGTAAATATTGTTGTAGGATGATGAGTTATATAGAGGTTATCAGAATAAGCTATGAGTGCGGACCGGGGATCATCATGATTATAAACAGGAATTGGAATGCTTGGCACTTCATTACTCAGGTCGACAATTTCGGCCATGGCTTTGAGTTTTTCATGCGTGGTAAGCCTTATGCCCGAGTTTAGTTTAGCGATCCGACGGAGTGAATCTTCTTCAAGTGAATATCCGGAAATAAGCTGCAAAAGGCTCTGGTAATCTAGAAAGTCTGTCTGTTGCGGGGTAGCTGTTAAAAAAAGCCGGTGCGTGACAGATGGAATAAGATACTGTAAGAACCTGAACAACTGAGTCGACTCCGGTTCTTCGGTGCCCTTACGTTTCAGCCGGGCCGCATGTGCTTCGTCGACAAGTAGCAGGTCGATATTGTCTTCCGTCTTAATTCGGTAATCTCCTTTTGCATCCGGTTTGCGTACATAGTGCCAGGAAACAAGTATCCTTTCGATGCCATGTTTGAAAAGATCATCGGGATCGACATTCAGAATTTCTCTTTCCGTTCGGTTGTTGGGCTTAAAAACCAGCTTTTTTGATCGGGGTTCATAAATGAAAAAATCAAGCCCGAAAAGATTCCACATTTCACTTTGCCACTGGTATCTTAGGCTGGCTGGGACCAGAAGCACAATCCTAGATATTGAAGCAAACTGTCGTAGATAACTCATCACAGAACCTGCTTCAATAGTTTTCCCCAGCCCTACCTCATCTGCGATTAGCCCACGCACTGGCCACCGGGAAAGAACGGTATTATAAATTGCTTTCTGGTGGGGAAGTAAACGTACACGGGTAAACGAATGAGGGTAAAGTAAAATATTGTTTCCTGACATTTGAACGATATAATCAGCTTCCAAAATAGTATTGTCGGCGATACGCCTATAATTTGCAGAATTCCTACTGATGTTTTCAAGTAGGTTACGGAATGAATTACTGAAAGGTATCGTGCGGGAAGTAGGATCAGTGTCGTTCCACATCATACTAAAAGTGTCATCATAAGCGGAAAAAATACCTGGATTATCCCAGGAGTTGATGCACTTGATATGCTCCACATTACTGCCATAACCTTTGTTAGTTTCGTTAAAAGATCCACTGAGTACAACCGCATCTGTATCATCTTTGAAAATTGAGATTTTAGGATGAAAAAGAGAATCATTTGCGGGCCAGCACCCCGTTTTTTCATAACGTTCATAATCTTTGCGTACACATGCAAACTTTATGCTGATAAGCTCCTGCCGAATGAGTTCTGAGAACAGGCGCGGGATGTTCTGACGGTTATCTAGGAGATGGAGACAGGCTTCGATATCATCATGTAATATTTGGCTGACGGCCTGCATAAAACGTACTTCGGGATTAGGCTGGTCAATTTCATTCAATATAGGAATCAGTTTTGCTGCATCATGGATGCCGACAATAAGTTTAACGCTGCCGCCTGAACGCAGGCAAGAAGAGAGTTCGGTAAAAATTGTACTGATTACCTCGGGGCTGAAAAATGCCGTAATACGATGGTAGTGTCGTGAAACCTTAAGCAAAGGTTTTATCCGTGTCTCCAGGATGATACTTCCTTCGGTTGTTGAAATCGAGGAATCGAATTGTTCAAATACGCTTTTTAAAGACATTCGTAAAACTTGGTTATTAATTGGTAATCCTTTTCAAGCCCTTTTGCTTTTAAGAAATCATTATTGAATATTCCGGAAACTGCGAATCCTTTTTTATCGGCTTTCATAAGGTCGAGAATCCATTTTTTCTGGAGTTCGGATTGCCCTTTAAATCCGCCTTTCCAGTTTAACGAACGGATAAAACCTATCGCAGCTTTGTGAAATGGCGGTTTGTCAATTTCTCTGTCGGTGAGGTAATTGGCAACTTCTTTCCAGTAGGCAGGAGACAGATTTTCGAGAGGATGCACCTGGTGGAGCGTATTTGTAATTTCGTCAAATAAATTAAATGGATTAGCAGCCTGCTGCAGCTCCTTTAAACGTCTTATCATTTCCCGCCGGTGTATGAAGGAATATAGACATATAGCTCCAAGAATTTCGTATTCAATGGGCAACTCAGCCTGGTCGAGTAGAGCAATTTCCTTTTCATCGAGTATAGGAAACCGATACTTGAATAAAACAACGACATTTTTAGGCCATCCCAGTTCCGATGAAAGTTCGTGAATAGATTTACTCCTATTAGCTACAGCAAATTCGTTAAAATGCTCCAATTGTGCAGAAAATTTTTGTCCCAATGTTGCGGTCATGGGTAGTCGTTATTTCAAGTTTTTGAGTTTCAGTACTTGGGGGTATACCTTTTTGTCAGTAATTTCCCTCGCATCTTCCGGGCTGATCTGGTGTTCTTCGATTAATTTATCATAGATACATTCGCAGATAGCTATCCTTTTATAAAAGTCAGTAATCTTATTTTTATCACGCTCCTGGTCATAAAGTTCATCCACGGCTTTAAAGAGTTCCGAATCTGGATTGATATAGACTTTCAATATCATAAGGTCAATATGCTCCTTCGAACGAAGGTAGGCGGATTCCCAGTTAACTCCCCTGGATTTATCAAGCGAAGATTCAATAACAGCTTCTTTTGTAATATGTATGAAGAGGCGCTCTTTGACTTTAATTGTACCGGCAGGGAAATGTGAAGGAATGGCCATAGGGTCAGTTTTCGTTCCAGGCGAAGGCTCATTACCTCCGGTTGCCGCGCTACCGGTATTTTCGAGGGGACCAGGTTCAGATATTGCATCAATGATACCTTTCCTTTTTGCAATTTCCGTTCGTATTCTTGCCATAGCATCGCCGCTAGCAGGTGTAAGGTTTTTATAAAATTGCAAGTCATTGGAAATCAGATCTCGGACGGCAAGAAAAGCGTCATCAATAATGAATTTTTTCTTAGAGGGATCTGGAGTACATCCGTTGAGATGAAGTTCCCCATAGGTTTTTTCGGCGCCCCTTCCGAAAGTCGTTAGCAATTCGTTTTTATGAAAACGTTCGATCAGTTGACCATTATAATAAAGGTTCAGACCAAATTTCTGGTCAGCTACGCTACGTTTCTCTAATAGTTGCAGAAACCCTTCCAGTACGTATTGTTTTCCGTCCATACCCTTATAAGAATAGTACTTTTTATCGGCCCATCGAGACGGTTTTGCAAAATCTGTTTTAAGCACCTCATCCTGGAAAAGTCTACTAATATCTTTCTTTTCAGCCTTTAGAATTAGTGGTTGGTGTGAAACTGAATTTTCAATGATTTCAAATTCCAGCCCCGTTGTGGACAAGAGGTTGTTGATATCAGCTATAAACCTTTCTTCTAGTTCATCCTTGACGGCATTCATACCCGGACGCTCTCTTTTAACGAGATCCTCGATGAAGATACTTGTGCCATGGGTATAGCCTTTAAGGGGACCTTCAGTGGAGACCAATCGATGAATAATTTCCAGTCCCTCGTCTAAATAGGTGCTTTCGGTGTTTATTAGGTTCCTGGCATCAAATTGAAAAAAGCATTCGTTTGCGGGATTTTTATAGGATACGGTGTTAATGCTGAATTTCCACCCTAGTGTCAGTGTAGCAATTTTAAGTCCCATGCCATACATCCCTTTGCGAATTGATTCATTTAGTCTTTCTCTCATAGCATCGTCAGCTTCTGCAAGGTTAATGGCGGTGTCAAGTTCTTGGAGGGTCATACCGGCACCGTTATCGCGGATATGAATATAATTGTCACCGAAAATCACCTGTATTTTTACTTTGCCTGGCGGATTTAGTTTCGCATTGCTCCAGTCAAAGCAGTTGGCAACAACCTCAGCCAGACAGTCAATTGTTCCAAGTCCGTTTCTCCCGATGCCCCAAGGAGTTAGGAAACGGTTACCGACCTTTATCGTGGTTTTAATTTTCATTTCTTCCATACCTTCAAGACTTTGAAACTGCAATATAGGGAAGATTGACTGTTTTTTATATATGAAAGAAGTAGCCTTGGTTTGTGACTATGGTTGCTATCTAATTAAGCGTGCGACCATTAACCTTGTACTGCGGCTCTAAGCGGACTTCGTGGATGGGAGAAGTTCCCAGATGCAGACGTGACCTTGAACTAAATACTTCGATATGGGCATCGTTCCCCCTGTGCATATTATCAACCACCCAATATTCCTCGGCATCTATTTTCTTATATACTTTACGGTTTTGATTCCGCAATCCTGTCAGTTCAAAAAGACCGCTTTTCAGTAGAATAGTTTGGTAATCTTTTGGGGGAAAAGTTGCAATCGCACTATAAACAGCTTTGGGATCAATAAAACCATTATCAATTAGCCATAGAGTTACACTATCTTCATCATAGGAGCAATCCAAAATTACATTTATTGAAGAATCCTTAGTAATAGCTATTTTCACCAGTTCAGCAAAAGTTGAATCTGTGAAATTGATCAGCATACCTTTTAAATCAGCTTGAGCAATTTTCCTTTCTGCTAGCTCTGCGATAGAAGAGTTAACATAATCTGTTCTGTTATACAGATATGTTGATGTTACTGGGTGTACTCTATTATCTTCCCATTTTCTGGCATTTTTAATATTTGAAAAGAAGGTTCCCCTCAACTCTGGGCTTGCAGATAGGATCGAACCCAGATAGGTATTTGAAATAGCCTGGAAATCAAAAAAAAGCCGGCTTGTAAAAATACCTTTTTCAGCACTGCAGTTGTTCAGGGTATTTACAGCCGCAAGGAATGTTCTTATTCCTTCTGTAACTGAATGTAACTCGTACTGTCCCGATAAAGACCTTTCGTTGATAAATATTTCCATTTCAAATACCGAATAAATAATTAAGGTCCCTAGTTGCCTGGTCGAAGAAATCGGGAGGCCAGTCGGCTATACCCCCTTTATCGTCAATCAGTATTGGTTTGAAGTATTTTTCTACCGACCTGTCAAAGTACAGCACATTAAGGTGTTCATTTTTCACGATACCATTGTATACAGGAATTCTGAGTCCGTTAAGAATGTGCTCACTGTGAGATTCAATGATAACCTGCACATCATTCATACTTACCAGTGTAAGGAATTTTGCAATGACAGATTGTGCAAAAGGATGCAGGTGAGCCTCCGGATTTTCAACAATCAGAAGGTCTCCAGCTTTAGCCGTTAAACCTGCCACAATAATGGGTAATAAATACGTATATCCGTAACCGACATTGGTAGGCTTGAAATAATTAAAGCTCCCGTCAGGGCTGATGGAGAAAGTCAACAGGTTGGCTTCATCCACTCTTTTAATGTCATATTTGGCGCCTCCGAAAAGCTGCCCAAGCCAAAACTGGGCCTGCAAGCCCACTGTTTTAGGTACTTCTTCAGCCGCTATATGGAAAAAATGGTTCAGGTTATCCAGGAATTTTTGCCCTACAAATTCATCTGCTGCATGAAACAATACGTTGACGGTATCTTCTCCACTTGACCCAACAGAATGGAAATCTTTCAGGCTTTTGTCTATATAATATAATTTGGGACCCACCCGGTCAGCAGATACATAATGGATTTTTGAAAAATTGATATTTTGTTTCACCATTTCACAATTGGCATCAGCCTTTTTTAGTACAAACAGTGATTCATTGATAAAAAGGTCATAAAGTGAAGTAAAAATTGATTCAGTACTTGGTTCAGCTTCATTTACAACTTTGTAAAGCTCATTTTTATCCTTTACCAACCTGATTTTGAAAGGGTTTTCTCCTAACCCCTCGATGTAAATTTCATCAATGTTGACAACCATGGCGTCATCGGGATTTTCAGACAACCTGTACCTAATGGAAAAAGTTTCATAAAAGAAGGTAAAATCAATAGGTGTGCTGCTGATATTTTTAATATCTTTAAAAGTGCCCAGTTTAACATCTTCTCCGTTCAGAATAATTTTATTAGTAGTCCTGTCAAATTCTGGAGACTGTCTCATCAAAAGCAGGGATTGGAGCACGCTTGATTTTCCTCTCCCGTTAATGCCGGTTAAAAGGTTGATATTTGACAAAGGAATAACTGTTTCCTCTTTGAAGAGTTTGAAATTTTTCAGTATTAGCTGGCGAATCATATGGTTCTTAATATTTGCTGTGCCAAATTGAATCTTGTCTTCACTTTCGCTGGGGATCCTGTTGAATAGCGAATAGACTCAAAGTAGCGAGGCTCTTGTAATAATAGATAATAATTGTTGATAATGGCATTCCGGTTTTCGCTCAGGAAAGCGTCAGTTTCGTCATAAAAGAATAGAAATATGGTTTCCATGACGGCAATATTAATTCTTCCCCGACTGTTGGCAGTTGGAAGCCTGAAATTCTTTTGACCGAAAAAGTCATAGGTTAATTTCATTACTCTTAGGAAATTGTTTTCAAGTTTTTCAATTTCTGATTCTTGCAACCTGTTGATCTTTTTCATTGATCTCTCTAGGAAATCATCCATTGAAGAATTGTAATCTATATGGTAGTTGAAAATTGTAAAAGCAAGGCATCTTAATATGGCTTCTCTATCTTTCATTCGTGTAGGCAAGATGCCGGAATCAATTGCCTTTTTAAAAATGACGTTTTCACTGAGCTTTTTCAGCAAGGTTGTCACAGGGCCGATAAATATGCAGTTCCGGATTTCCTGTCTTTCGAGTTTGGTACCACCTGTATTTATGCGATTGAATATATCATAAACGACTACCATTGGAACGCTTGGCTGTAGCACGTAGATCAGGAGGTTTTTGTCTTCTATTCTGGTTTTTATATCATCTTCAAGTTTTTCAAAGCCACTTCCGTTTAAATTTGGCAACGCTGTAAGCCCGAAAAGTACAAATTGCTCTTTCTGAATCTCACTGAGAAATGCTTTTAATGTCGATGTTCGCTGTAGTCCGTCTACAATAATATAGCTGCCGTCCAGTTCTTTTCTAAAGTAAAGGGGTGGTAATGGAACATTTAAAATGATAGATTCAATGAACTGGCTTTTCTGTTTACTTTTCCAGACTAGGTTTCTTTGAAAGTCTGGATTCATCATAACTTTATTTTGCCTGATTTTCCGTATCAGTTCGAAAACAGAAAAACGTTCTTCCTTGATATCTACTTCTTGGGCATAATTAACAGGGTATTCATCATACTCAGGAGCTTTGCTTTCAGGATCCAGTTCAAATTTATCATTAAAAATAAATTTTTCATCCTGTTCAATAATGATCTCTGTATATTCCAGCCATGAGAGTATAGTTTTTATCCGCCTTGGAATAGTCGCACTCGCTTCATTGTCTGAAATGGAAATTAAATATTGCTCGGCCTCCTTTTCGCTGAGTCCTTCTTTATTTTTTTCGAAATAGGCGATAATTATATTTAAAAGCTTGTTTTCGTTGATTGCTTTCCTTATTAGTATGAGCTGATCTTCTTCACTGGAATTGGCAAATATTTTACCAGTTTCAGTTACCGTTGCATAATTACTTTTGTTGTTGATGAATCCAAGGATTTCTGCCGCATGACGGTAATAACGTGCCTGCCTGTCACTGAATCCAATGGCTTCTGCGATCTGGGCTTCACTTGTTGCGCCATCATTGACGGCATCAATTGCGGCCATTACTTTTTCCAGTTTGTCCGCTTGTGGAATATCCGCTGTTGAAAATCTAATGTCCATGAATTTATTTTGCGATAAATAAATATTCTTTTACCTTATTGGCGTTGTTTCCAACTTTGGTAGCCTGGTTACCAAATGAATACTGGTAGTCAATTTGCTCCAATATTACTTCTTTTTTGTATTTTTTCAAAAGTCGAATCATCTGATTTTTTGCGGGAATAGAGTTGGAGGAGTAGGAAACTACGAGAATACTGTTCCTATATTTTGCAAAAAGCATGTCCAGTGCATCATTCACAGTGTTTTTTGAATCAAAGGGGGAAGCATATTTCTTGAATTTTTTTGTCTTTGTCCCATAGTCAATGTCAAGCCCTTCCCAGTTTTTAAATAGACCTTCTACAAAATGATACCTTCTGATATAGTCATTATCAGACTTGGACGTAAGGTAGGGGGGATCAAAATAGACGAGGTCTGCACTCTGCTCTAGTTCGAAAATATTGCTATTGAAGGATTTGTTTTTCCTGGTGTTGTCAAATACTGCGTTATTGAAACTTTCCACATTCTCAATGAAATGCTCCCGAAGTGATAGCTTTAGGTCGCGCCTGCCGTCATCATAACGCTCACCCACATACGTAAATATTCCCCTTGGTCTTTTTTTCATACATGCGCGTATAATGGCTGCTAATCCGAGCGATTTTTTATAAGGGTCGTTCAGCAGTTCTATATTTGCTCGCAAGTTATCAAGGAATCGGTTGTCTTCGTCACTGAAATACAAACCCGCAAAAGTTTCAGCAATAAAGTGCCCTGCTTTCCTGTTAGGCTTCAGCAGAACAGCTAGATCTTCTTTTTTTAGGATAACGCCCGGATTTTCAACCAAAGCCTTGGTCAGGTTTGCAGAGAATGACATGAAGTCGTTACTGTAAACTTCGATTCCCTTTTTCTTCAATAAATAAGAAACGCAGCCGCTGCCTGAAAAGGCATCCAGGGCTGTTTCAAATTTCAGGTGCTTGATTGAATTCCACAGGAATGGCAATAATTTATATTTACTACCCATGTATCGGGTACCTGGAAAGTTTTCCAGTAGTTCCTCCTTTGTGTTGATGTTTTTTCTACCTTGCTTTGGAAATATAATAACGTCCTGGCCTACTCTGTTAGAAGTTTTGCTGTTAATCATTCGTTTGGTATCAAATACTTCGATATTATGGCCCTGATATAATGCAGTTACAAAGGGAGTATTGGAATTGGTTAACAAAGCGTGTGCACCAATCCTTACCAGCCGGTTAAATTCATCCCGTAGCTCCATGTGATCCTCATCGTAAAAAAATTCCTTGGTGTAACGCTGGAAATCACCGTATTCGCTGACAGGAACATAGGGGGGATCAAGGAAGACAAAATCACCCTCTTGGGCATACTTCCTGATGACAGCCTTGTAATCTTCGCATATTAGCTTGGCATTTTTCAATGCCTCACTGGCAGCGAGTAATCGTTCCCGATCGTAAATTTTAGTCAGTACATTTTTACCGAAAGGAACATTAAATAAGCCTTTTTTGTTTACCCTATATAAACCATTAAAACAGGTACGGTTCAAATAATAAAACCTTGCAGCCCTGTCAATTTCATTAAGATTTACAGGATTCAACGCCCTTATCTTGTAAAAAAAATCCTTTTCATTTTTATAATTCTTCAATGTGGTTATTAACTTTTTTACATCATTTTTTACTACTTCATAACAATTAATCAGTTCGGGATTGGAATCAGATAAAATAGCCTTGTGGGGCCGTAAATGAAAAAATAAAGCACCCCCGCCCAGAAATGGTTCAATATAACTTCCATGTGGTGGAATCATTTTTTCAATAACATGTAGTAACTGAGTTTTACCGCCAGCCCATTTTAAGAAAGGTTTTGTAATCTTTTCTTTTTTGTTCACCATTTGAGTTCTTGCTTAGAATTAATTTTTATACAATTGAAGATTCATGAAGTTTTTATATAATTGTAGAATAAATTTTAATATCTCGGCGAACCAGAAATATGAAATTTTTCTAGCTTATTTCTGCCTGCATATTGTTCATCGATTCGAATAATCATTTTCATTAATATCCGGGGCACAACTTTTAAAATGTCTAGCAAATATATTGTCTTAATATTCTCGAGTAATAAAAATTTTTGAGTTAGAGTTTGTTTTAACGCTTGATCCAAACTATTTTCGATCGAATCCAAACTCTTTGTATTTAAACTTCTAAACATTGAATATTAGAAGTAAAAAGTATTATGTTTGTTATGTTGAAAAATACATAAAATGGAAGCAAATAAAAAAAGATTTTCATCAAGTTTAATTAGGCAAGGGAAATACCGATTTTTTACGCTTACAATGCCCAGTGATGTTCTCGCCAAATGCTCCTTCGTATCAACCAGAGATGAAGACCCTAAAGAGGGGTTTCAAAGGCTTTTAGATAAAAATAGAGCGAATGAAATAGCAAAATACATAGATTCAGGCAAAGGAAGTATTCCGAATGCGATTGTAGTTTCCGCTCAAACTGACGCAAAATTTAAAGAAATTGCTGGAGGTAAAACAATAGAATTTGAAGTACATCCAAAATCTTTGTTAGTATTAGACGGCCAACATAGAGTATTCGGATTTTCTTTAGCTCATTCTACGGTAAGAGTGCCTGTAGTAATTTATAATGGATTAAGCAGGACGGAAGAATCTCGATTATTTATTGATATTAATACTAAGCAAAGGCCAGTACCAAACGAATTATTATTAGATATTAAAAGGCTTGCTGAATATGAAACTGATGATGAAGCAGTTTTAAATAATATTTTCAATCTTTTTCATAATGAACCTAGCAGTCCTTTACTTGGCTTATTAAGTGCTTCAAAGAGAACAACAGGTAAAATAAATAGAGTGTCTTTTTATGCTGCAATTCGTCCAATTATTCCTGCTTTTAGGGATAAGCCCCCAAGAGAAGCATTTGATGTATTAGCCTATTATCTCGACGCATTTTTAAATGGGCTTCGTACTTTGAAATGCGAAAACCGAGTCACGAATCCTATAGTTTTTAGGGCTATAATGGCATTTTTCCCAGAAGTAGCTCAAAGAGTAAAAGATAAATTTAACATATACAGTTTTGACGCATTTTTGGAAATTCTCACCCCATTTTTTAGCAAAGTAAGTTCAACCAAAATAAACAAGGCAAGCTATTCCTATAAGGAACTCTATGATCATTTCTCAGGTAACTTTAGAATTACTTTTACAATATAGGATTTCATGATAAATGAATATTTGAGACCATTTTGGATAACTGGATTAAATGATATAACTGGAAAAACAGATTATAGGTTTTTAGATCTTATAAACAGAAGAAAATCTTATGTCATTTATCAGCAAATAAAGCCTACCGCGTTTACTTTAAATATAACCGATACCGATAGTGTTTTGCGATCGATCGCTTGTGACATAAATAGGTTTGGGTGCGCTTCGATTGAAAGTATAAATGAAATAAATTACAAAAAAAAATTGCCTCATTCACATGCTTGGAAATGTATAAACGCATATTATGGTGCATATTATGCTGCGCATTCTATTTTACGAATAATTGGTATTTCATGTACAAATTTTGAAGCCAACGACTTACAAAATGTTGAATTGATAGCGGATTTATATGGACTTAAAAATAATGTCAATATAACTAAAGGGTATTATAAATGTTCAATCGATATAAATAATAATTTAATCGATTGCATTAAAATATCTACTTCTCGTAATTTAGGCTCACACGAACAAATGTGGCTTGTTTTTTTAAATTTCATTGATCATTTTATCATTGAATTAGCAAAAAAAGCAGCTTCGATAGAAGTTCAATCAGTAATTACTAAGATTCAAGAATTAAAAGACAATCTAACTTATATGGGTTATAACGGCGGCAACTGGCTGTCAAGAGTTAGAAATGATATAAATTACAAACATGTTGATGGGATTTGGTTTCCTTACAAAGATGTAAATAAATATTTAGACGATATTACCAAATTGATAAATAAATGGGATGTTGATCCTATGCAAATAGATATTAGTTCATATGTGGGAAAATATTACATGAGATTTGCAAGTACATGCGTTTTCTTAATTTCTTTATTTCGATCAATGGCCATCGAAATGTCTAAAAGATGTTCAAAAAGAGGGCACTCATTCCATGAAAACGGTAGTATCTCTTTGATCAATCACATTAAATAAATAAATTTCTTTGTTTAGGGATAAATTAGTTGCTCGTTGCTGTTTGGAAGACTGGCTAACTATGAAAAAGTAAATACCAACTAATCTTACACTGACTACACTGGCACTCAAAATAACTATTTCTAACAATAATCTGCTATTAACAATGGCTGTTTTTGCCTATGCCGATGAAACGATTTTTGAAATGGATAAATCCAAAGACCTTTTGACTCTGGGTTGCGGCATATTTATTACCAAACATGAGATCACACAGGAAATAATTGACGAAGCTTTTAATTCGTTAAAAATGATTTATGATTTAAAACCGGATGTTGTGTAAGCTCCCCCAAAAATAGTACGTTTTAAAAGTAGACAAATTTACTCCGGTCTTTATTCAGTTGTTGAATTGCCGGATAAAGAAACCGGGAAATACAAGAACGCTGGACTTACACTTTGATAACAACAAATGCCAACAATGGAAACAATGTATTTTGTTGGTAAATTCCATCGCAATTATACAAAATTGCCTTTAATGACGGAAATATCCAGCACCTATATTGATATTTCAAGTGAACCTGGAGTTTACTGCGTCAGAAGCAGCTTAATTGGGCAATTCCTTCAATTGTAAAAGAAAGGGTCTTCTTTCATTAGCAATAAGTGGTCTGAAATCGGCTGATTCATAGCTGATATTTTTGCCGAATAGTTTGTTTTGACCGAAGGGGGTCAATTTGCGTGGATTTTCCATTCCCGGCAGAACTTCTTATTATACTCTTTACAAATCCGGTCGTTGCCAGGCAGTCACCCAAAAGGGAACACAATGCAAAAGAAAAGCGAATATTAATGGCTATTGCAGGCAACATATTGCATAATTCCGGTAAATATTCCTTGTATACGGTTGTTCCCATTTCTCGTGACCGGAGGCGGGTCAGGCATTCAGCCGGGCCTGCCTATAAAGGAGCGTTCCTTGCTATTGTTTATCATATACAGCTTTGCTGCTGATATCTCCCTGTGGCCCTCCACTGTTACTTTGCAAGGTCAACGCTTTCCCGTCATCACTGAGGCTGTACTTTTCTGTACCTTTTATCTCATTTGTTTCCCCGTTAAATTCAAGTTTTAATACAAAGGAGACAGTTAGGATCTTTCCGTCATCTGACCATTTTGCAGTGGATTTTCTTTTTGCATTTCCAAAACCACCAGAGCTTTCGGTTTCTTTCCCCTCAAAGCTGAGTGTCTCTGTCCTGGTCATCTCCTCACCATTAAATGCGTTTACTTGCGTTATGGTAATGGCATCATCTTTTTGTTCTACTTTAATAGATTTGGCAGCAAAACCCGTAAATTCTCCCAGTTCACTTTTCTTTTCGTTCAGTTTCCATTGGCCTCCAAAATTTGAATGGTCTGGCATGGATATAAAAGACAAAAGAAACATGGGCGCAATTAAAAGGATGGAGCTTTTTTTAAAAGAATGAATGTTCATAGTTTTTGTTTTTAGATGTTAAATAAAGTAAAACATGTAATGAGATCCCGGCCATATGAAGTTAAAATTTAGTCCGCAGCTGTCCTTTCTTTTTTCCTCAAATGGGCAAAATTGAAATTGAATGGGGTAAAACCGCTATTGACCTTCCTTTCTTTGTCAATGTTTGTTTCAAATTCAATGGTGCCATAATCAAATGTCTCCTTCACCACAGACACACAACGGGATTATATATTGTAGTGCAATAGTTGACGATGAAATCAAAATGAAAAAGGCCCTAAAAATTAAACCGGTAATTTTTTATGAACAATAATTCTTTTATTATTTACCAGGAAACGAAAATTTATCTTTGTAAACATGCTTAATGCAGGTTGTAATTTCATCCATATCCTGAGTTCTGTAAAAAAAACCTTTTACGCCCATTGGCTTGAATTTATTGATATAGTGCTGTTCAAAAAAAGTGTTGTTTATTATTATTTTAATTGGTTGAATACTTAAAAAACTTTGCATAATATTTTCGGCCGAAAATGCAGAGTCGCCCCAGTTAGCATCCACCAATAAAATATCGGGTTTGGGTTTGCACTTCAAAAAATGTTCAATGGCATAATCCGGGTTTGAGCAAATACCAGATACATTTATATTTTGTTCCTTCAATATTTCTTTGGCAAGAGAAATAAAATGATTGCTTTTCCATATAACAAAAATGTTTATCATAGACTGGTATTTTGATGTTATAAACCAGTCCAAATTACCAACCTTGCATAGGTTTGCATTTAAAAACAACCTAAGGCGGACAAAAAAAACAGTGAACTAGCGCAAAAGCGCTATTGAAAAAAAACGTGGTTGCGGGCGGGATAACCATTGAAACTTATGAAAAAAAAAAGAGTTAAACAACCCTGTAAAACAACGGGGAAAATAGTTTATCTTCTTAACCAACTCAGAAATTCCGGGATCTTATTTTTACTGATAATGATCTCATGTTTATCTTCCACCTTTAATTTTAATACCAGTTTGCGGGCATGATATTGCAATGCTTCAGTTACCGCATGGCGGTTGATTAGGTACTGGCGGTTGGCCCGGTAAAAACCTTCACCACAAATTTCTTCCAACTCCTCCAGCGTGTGATGCACAACATATTTCTGATTGTTAAAGGTTACCAGCTGGGTCATCTTAAAATCAATATTAAACAAGGCGATATCATTGATCCTTACCGGTATAATTTTATCTTTCCAATTGATTATTAAAGATGATACCTTTCTGTCAGGCTGGGGTGTGGTTTGAATATTTTGCAAGACGTTTGCAAAGTCAGGGCCGGTGCTGTTAAGCCGTGCCTTTAAAGATTTGAATTTATCTATAGCAGCTTTTACAGTTTTTTTTGTAAAGGGTTTTAGTATATAATCAATTCCGTTATTCTTAAAAGCCTGCAGGGCGTATTCGTCATAGGCTGTGCAAAATATCACAGGAGCATCAATGTGAATCTCTTTGAAAATCTCAAAACTGTGGCCATCACCCAACTGAATGTCGCAAAAGATCAGGTCCGGTGAACCGTTGTGCCTGAAATAAATGATTGCTTCCAGTACTGACGGAAGAATTTTTACCACCTCGATACCATCGGGAAGTTTTAATAATATTTCTGCCAGGTCTTCTGCAGTCAGCGCTTCATCCTCAACAATCACTACTTTCATTGCTGATCACTTTAATGGTTACAATAAATTTCTCGTCTGTCTGGTCAATGTTAATTTCCCCGCTGTTAAGCAGCCGGTATCTTTGGGCCAGGTTCGATAATCCAACGCCGTGCCCGTCTCCAGTGCCCAATTTTGGCTGAAAATTATTTTCAACAGCTATAGTATCTTTTTCTTTGCCTGGCCTTACCTGGATTTTTAATGGCTGGGATGCAGTCAGCCTGTTATGCTTTACAGCATTCTCCACCAGCAACTGAATGGAATAAACCGGGACTTTTCCTGTCTCCTGCATTTCTGGTGGTATATCAATTGTAAAATTCAGGGCATTCCCAAATCGGACCTGCTGCATGGTGAGATAAATTTCTGTTAGCTCAAGTTCTTCATCCAGTCCGACTACTGTTTGCCAATCCGAACTGATGGAAAAGCGCAACAATTCGGAAAGCTTCAAAAGATATTCTTCGGCCTGCTGGGGCGAACGTCTTATTAAAGAACGGAGTGTACTGAGGGAATTAAACAAAAAGTGAGGATGCAGCTGCTGTTTAAGCTGGCTATGCTTTGCCTCAAGATTGAATATGCGAAGGGTTGAATTCTCTTCCTCTACTATACGTTTTTTATCACTTAACACTAAAATTTCCAGTAAAAAAATAATCACCAGATTGATGGACATCAACTGAACCATCGGCATCAAAAACCTGATTGGCTTGGGAAATCCTCCGGTCGGGAAATTTCGTGGCAGGTTTTTGATAAATTCCGGGGGTATTGCCGGGGCCCGCATTGGAACAAGCTGGCTCACCAATAAAAAGATAAGTATGCAGCCTGCAATGCTGAGCGTATACCGAAGCCAATACCTCCCT